>Ga0256405_10001373_pt1 | contig 66742 bp, 68 predicted proteins | sample RumenRJG_02DNA_FD_189096 | JGI IMG/M metagenome (GOLD analysis project Ga0256405, IMG submission 189096) | Bovine rumen microbial communities from Lethbridge, Alberta, Canada - RJG_02 | ecosystem: Host-associated > Mammals > Digestive system > Stomach > Rumen | place: Canada: Alberta... | reverse complement strand
ATTACTGTTTAAGGTCGTTCTTGAAAATCTCTTGAACTTTGGAACTTTCGTTCCGCGGTCTCTACCTTATCGACCGCTGTTCTTGGAATTTTCAGGGTTTTACATAGTATTCAGTTCTCAATGTTCTGTGCTGTTCTCTCAAGCGACAGCTTTGATAGAATACCACTATAGGAAGAGGTTGTCAACAACTTTTTTAAAAAATTTTCAATTCTCATTAAAACGCGGCTGAATCTGTTCAAAAGAGTGGGGTTTTCAGATCTATCTTCCGTTTACCCTGCGCTGGATCTGCTCCCAATACCGTCAAGCACAGAAACCCTGACTCAAAAACCGATCTTACTCTATGATGCAGGAATGCAGATCTGCTGTCAGTACAGCAGATGCAGGATAGCATACTCATCCGGACAAGAAATATCCGATCTCCTGAGCAAACCTTCTTCTCCGGATCTGCTTTTTCGCAAATTCATATATATAAGAAATAAATCTCAGCAGATCTCCGGCCGGGAATTCTCTCTCGGATCCGCTTCTGCACTTTCGGCCGCATAAACAAGCTTGTTTTGTTCCGGCGGCAGGATAGTCTCGGGAATCCGATACCGTCTCCAGCCAGGAATCCATTCTCAGATCCGCTTCTGCTCTTCCGGCTGCAAAAACAAGCTTGTTTTGTTCCGGCGGCAGAAAATAACAGGGGAGTGCTCACGCACTCCCCTGCATCTTCGGCAAAAGCCTGTATTGTTATCTTCTTAATTACAGTATTACAGCAGTCCGCCGATGGAAAGGAACAGCGGTGCGAATACCAGAGAAACAACGGTCATCAGCTTGATGAGGATGTTCAGAGACGGGCCGGAGGTATCCTTGAAGGGATCGCCTACGGTATCGCCGACGACGGCTGCCTTGTGAGCATCGCTGCCCTTGCCGCCGTGGTTGCCGTCTTCAATGTACTTCTTCGCATTGTCCCATGCACCGCCGGCATTGGACATGAAGATTGCCATCATAACGCCGGTGACCAGAGAACCGGCCAGAAGGCCGCCGAGAGCTGCCGGTCCGAGAAGGACGCCGACTGCCAGCGGGCAGGCTACGGCCATAACGCCCGGAACGAGCATCTCATGAAGAGCTGCCTGGGTGGAGATGGCTACGCAGGACTTGTAATCCGGCTTGGCCGTTCCTTCCATGATGCCCGGAATGGAACGGAACTGGCGGCGAACTTCTTCGATCATCTTATATGCCGCGCGGGATACGGATTCCATGGTCATGGCTGAGAACAGGAAGGGCAGCATGCCGCCGATGAAGATACCCATGATGACGGTGTGATCCAGAATATCGATCTTTTCCAGCTTTACCGCCTCTGCATAGGATACAAACAGAGCCAGTGCTGTCAGTGCTGCAGAGCCGATGGCAAAGCCCTTGCCCATGGCTGCGGTGGTGTTGCCGACGGCATCCAGCTTATCGGTGATCTTGCGGACGCCTTCATCCAGTCCGGACATCTCGGCGATACCGCCGGCGTTGTCCGCGATGGGGCCGTACGCGTCAACAGCGACCGTGATCGCAGTTGTGGAAAGCATACCGACGGCGGACAGGGCGATGCCGTAAAGGCCGCATACCTGGAAAGCCGCGAAGATACCGATGCAGATCAGAAGGATCGGAACGGCGGTAGACTTCATGCCGACGCCGAGACCGCTGATGATGGTGGTTGCGGCCCCCGTCTCCGACTGCTGCGCAATCTCCTTAACCGGCTTATAATCGCCGGAGGTATAGTACTCTGTGACAGAACCGATGAGAAGTCCGACAATCAGGCCCGCGATTACCGCAATGGCTGCATTGAAATTGCCGAACAGCATTTTGCTGAGTGCGACCGCTGCAATCAGGACAATGATGCTGGCTACATAGGTGCCCAGCTTCAGTGCCTTGTGGGGGTTGGAATTCTCATCGCCGCGGACAAAGAAGCTTCCGATGATGCAGGCTGCAAGACCCAGTCCTGCCAGAAGCAGCGGGAATATGGCGCCCGGCGCCTCGAAATAGACAATGCCCAGGGTCAGCGCAGATACCAGCGCACCTACATAGGACTCGAACAGGTCCGCGCCCATGCCGGCCACGTCGCCGACATTGTCACCGACGTTATCCGCGATAACCGCCGGGTTTCTCGGGTCATCCTCCGGGATGCCCGCCTCAACCTTACCGACCAGGTCGGCACCGACATCGGCTGCCTTCGTATAGATACCGCCGCCCACACGGGCAAACAGTGCGATGGAAGATGCACCCAGGCTGAAGCCCGAAAGCACATCCACGTTGCCGGTGATCAGGTAGATTACGCTGACACCCAGCACGCCGAAGCCTGCCACGCACATACCCATGACGGAACCGCCTGCGAATGCGGTGGTCAGGGCAGCGTTCATACCATGCTCTCTCGCCGCATTGGTGGTGCGGACATTCGCCTTAACCGCAATGGTCATGCCGAAATAGCCGGCCAGCGTGGAGAACAGGGCGCCGAACGCAAAGCAGACGGCGGTCACCCAGTTGCCGATTCCAAGACCGATGAGCACAAAGAGAATTCCGACAAAGATGATCAGAATTCTGTACTCAGAGAACAGGAAGGCGTGGGCGCCTTCACTGATGGCAGAAGCAATCTCCTGCATGCGCTCCGTTCCTGCCGCTCTCTTTGTTACCGTAGATGCCTGATACGCCGCAAACAGCAGCGCGCAGATGCCGAGTACGGGAACAATCACTAACATACCGTTCATCCTTTACCTCCAAATAAAGAGAATTTATAACAGAATAATACAGTATAGCCATCGAATCCGCAAGAAAAATATCCGACATTGTTAATTTCTATACTAATCATGTTTTTCTCTGACTCATCGGAAACCGAAACGACAAAGAAGCAGCTGAAAAAAGGCACGAAAAAAGTCCTGCGCAGGCAGGACTTTTTCCAGGAATTCGAAGTGTTCAAAAAAGATAAAAGGAAATAACACGTACATCTTTTTTCTTATGCACCGAGTATAACATGTCCTCTCCGAAAATGCTTGAACTCCCGATGAATGAATTATGAAGATTTATTTAATTTGTCGATTTACAGCGCCGGGTCCATGATACCGGAGAAATCAAAGGTGGCGTAGTAATCCTTCGGCGTCTCCGCGCGGCGGATGAGCTGTGCCGTGCCGTCGGTCTTAAGCAGGATCTCCGCACTTCTCAGCTTTCCGTTGTAGTTATATCCCATGGAGAACCCGTGGGCACCCGCATCGTGGATGAACAGGATGTCGCCCCTATCAATCTTCGGCAGCATCCGGTCGATGGCGAACTTATCGTTGTTCTCGCAAAGAGACCCCGCCACATCATAGCGGTGATCGCAGGGTTCATCTTCCTTGCCCAGAACCGTGATATGATGATATGCCCCGTACATGGCCGGGCGCATCAGGTTGACGGCGCAGGCATCCACGCCGATATATTCCTTATATATATGCTTCTCATGAATCGCCGTGGTGACAAGTGCACCGTAGGGGCCCAGCATAAACCGGCCCATCTCGGTGTAGATGGCGATGTCATCCATTCCCTCCGGTGCCAGAATCTTCTGGTAGGCCTGACGGACGCCCTCGCCGATGGCAAAGATGTCATTGGGCTTCTGGTCCGGGCGGTAGGGAATGCCCACGCCGCCGGAGAGGTTGATGAACTTGATATCCGCGCCGGTCTGTTTTTTCAGATCCACTGCCAGCTTAAAGAGGATTTCCGCCAGCATCGGATAATACTCATCGGTTACCGTATTGCTGGCCAGGAATGCATGGATACCGAACCGCTTTGCACCCTTCTGCCTAAGGATCCGGAACGCCTCAAAGAGCTGCTCCGTCGTCATGCCGTACTTGGAATCCCCGGGATTGTCCATGATATCATTACTGATGCGGAACAGTCCGCCCGGATTATACCGGCAGCTGATGGTCTCCGGAATGTGTCCGAGAATATTTTCCAGGAAATCGATGTGGGTGAAGTCATCCAGATTGATGATGCCGCCCAGCTCGTTGACATAGGAAAATTCTTCCGGCGGCGTATCATTGGACGAAAACATGATATGGTCTCCGGGAAATCCCAGCGCCTTCGCCATCATGAGCTCGGTGAGGGAGGAACAGTCCACCCCGCAGTCGTACTCTTTCAGGATATTCACGATATAGGGATTCGGGGTCGCCTTTACGGCGAAATACTCCCGGAAACCCGGATTCCAGGAAAACGCCCGCTTCACGCAGTCTGCGTTGTCGCGGATGCCCTTCTCATCATAGAGGTAGAACGGGGTCGGGTAGGTTTCGGCGATCTTTTTCACCTGACTGAGGGTTGCAAAGGGTCTCTTATCCATTCTCTTCTCCTGTCCCATCTGTCACATGCACATGTGTGTACAGATGCTCCATACAATATTCCATATTGCCGGCACACTTTGAGCAGTAGCGGAACTCCAGCGACGGGTCATCCTTTTCGGTCTTTCCGCAGACCGCACAGCGATGAATCGTTCCGGAAGGACGCATCTTCTGTACTGCAGCCGGGCTGCTCTCCCGGCGGAACTTCTCTTTCCGGATAATCTCCTGGGGACTTAACCGCTTCATATCCCGCGTCATCAGGAAGAATACGATGAAATTCAGGAGGGATACCAGGATACCGATTTTCGTCGGCATCCCGCCGCGGAAAAAGTCAACGGCGAACTGCACGCCGATGATGGCCCCGAACCACTTTGCCTTGATCGGCACCAGTCCGAAGAAATAGAATACCATCTCCGGGAAGGTGACCGCGAAGGCCAGGAACAGCGACTCGTTGAGGTAGTAGGTTGTTACGGGCCAGGAGACCCGGAAGATGCCGTAAATCAGAAATACCGCCGCAATGTGTCCGATGACGCCCATGAAGAAGTACATGTTGAACCGGAAGGTTCCCCAGGTCCGCTCCAGGGTGGTTCCCAGAGAATAATACAGAAACATCGCGATCAGGTTGAAAAAGATACCGGAGGACGGCGGGCAGATGAGGAAGGTCACAAGCCGCCAGACCTGTCCGGAAAGGATTGCCCCCGCATCCAGGGAAAGCCAGTTATAGTATAAATAGGGGTTGATAAAGCTGAGAATGACCCCCAGAAGATACATCATGGCCACATAGTACATCAGGTTCGGGATCGCAAATCTGCCGAATCTGCGCTCCAGTCGATTCATTAAATTCATAAAACTCATTCCTTAATATTATAGTCATCTCTTGTTGTCAGTTTATTATAGGCAGAGGGTCTCTGTTTGTCAATTAACAGGAGCTTTGCGATTTCTTAACGGATGATAAATTGTTTTTCGGAAGCGCTTATGTTAAACTTCTATCTGACTTGGTCTGCCCGGAAATACTTCCGCAGCAGATCAGGCAGGAAATGGAGGGAACAGAACTTTGAATCAGACACATCAGAATTCAGAGCTGCGCCTTGGAATCGACATCGGTTCCACGACAGTCAAAATTGCAATCATTGATTCGACAAATCAGATACTTTTTTCCGATTATAAACGGCACTTTGCCAACATCCAGGAAACGCTGGCGGACCTTCTTGCCGAAGCCAGAGAGAAGCTTGGCCCCGTATCCCTTTACCCGGTTATCACCGGCTCCGGCGGCCTGGCCCTTTCCCGTTATCTTTCCATCCCCTTCGTGCAGGAAGTTGTGGCGGTAGCCACCTCCCTGAAGGACTATGCACCGCAGTGTGACGTCGCCATCGAGCTGGGCGGGGAAGATGCCAAAATCATATATTTCACCGGCGGTATCGACCAGCGCATGAACGGACTCTGCGCCGGCGGCACCGGTTCTTTCATTGACCAGATGGCCTCCCTTCTTCAGACGGACGCTTCGGGTCTGAATAAGTATGCCGAAAATTACAAGATGATCTACCCCATCGCAGCGCGCTGCGGTGTTTTTGCCAAGACAGACATTCAGCCGCTGATCAACGAGGGCGCCACGAGAGAAGACCTGGCCGAATCCATTTTCCAGGCAGTAGTCAACCAGACCATCAGCGGCCTGGCCTGCGGCAAGCCCATCCGGGGCAATGTGGCGTTCCTGGGCGGACCGCTGCACTTCCTGCCGGAGCTGCGCAAGGCCTTTATCCGGACCCTGAATCTGGGCGAATCCCAGATCATCGCACCGGATCACTCCCATCTGTTCGCTGCCCTGGGCGCGGCCATGAATTCCGATAAGAAGACCTCGCAGTCCATATCGGATCTGATCACCCGCCTGTCCTCCGGCGTGCAGATGAGCCAGGAAATCAAGCGGATGGAGCCCCTGTTTGGCAGCGAGGAAGAGTATGAGACCTTCCGCAGCCACCATGCGCGCCATACCGTAAAGAAGGGCGATCTTGGCAGTTATCACGGAAAGTGCTTCCTGGGAATTGACGCCGGTTCCACTACCACAAAGCTGGCCCTGGTCGGCGAGGACGGAACCCTTCTTTATAACTTCTACAGCAACAACAACGGCAGCCCGCTGGCGACAGCCATCCGCGCCATGAAGGAGATCAAGGATCTTCTTCCCGCAGACTGTACCATCGCCCACTCCTGCTCCACCGGATACGGCGAGGCCCTGCTGAAGTCCGCCTTCATGCTGGATGAGGGCGAGGTCGAGACCATTGCCCACTATTATGCCGCAGCAGCCTTTGAGCCGGATGTGGACTGCATCCTGGACATCGGCGGCCAGGACATGAAGTGCATCAAGATCAAGGACGGCACCGTCGACAGCGTTATGCTGAACGAGGCCTGCTCCTCCGGCTGCGGTTCCTTCATCGAAACCTTCGCAAAATCCCTGGATTACAGCGTGCAGGATTTCGCAAAGGTCGCACTGCTCGCCAAGAACCCGACGGATCTGGGCACCCGGTGCACCGTCTTCATGAATTCCAACGTCAAGCAGGCGCAGAAAGAAGGCGCGGAGGTGGCGGATATCTCCGCAGGCCTCGCCTATTCCGTCATCAAGAATGCCCTGTTTAAGGTTATCAAGCTGACCAATGCCTCCGACCTCGGAAACCACGTGGTTGTCCAGGGCGGAACCTTCTATAATGACGCAGTGCTCCGGAGCTTTGAGAAAATCTCCGGCGTGGATGCCGTGCGCCCGGATATCGCCGGCATCATGGGTGCCTACGGCGCCGCCCTTATCGCAAGAGAGCGCTATGCCCTGTCCGGCACCACCACGATGCTGCCCATCGACAGCATTCTGTCCCTGCAGTATCAGACCAGCATGGCCCGCTGCCAGGGCTGCAACAACCACTGCGTGCTGACCATCAACCGGTTCGACGGCGGCCGCCAGTACATCACCGGAAACCGCTGCGAGCGCGGCCTGGGCATCAGCAAATCCAAGGAAGATATCCCGAACCTGTTCCGCTACAAGCTCCACCGGATGTTTGACTACACTCCTCTGGCAGCCGATGAAGCGGTTCGCGGCACCATCGGCATTCCGCGGGTGCTGAACATGTATGAGAACTTCCCGTTCTGGGCCGTATTCTTCCGGAAGCTGGGCTACCGGGTCATCCTCTCGCCCCAGTCCAACCGGAAAATCTACGAGCTCGGCATCGAGACCATCCCCAGCGACACGGAGTGCTATCCCGCCAAGCTGGTGCACGGACATATCGAGTGGCTGATTCATCACGGGGTGAAGCATATCTTCTATCCCTGCATTCCTTACGAGCGCAATGAATCCCCGGATGCCGGCAACCACTACAACTGCCCCATCGTCACCTCCTATGCGGAGAATATCAAGAATAACGTGGAATCCCTGCGGGAGCAGGAGATCCGCTTTGACAACCCCTTCCTGGCCTTCACCAGTGAAAAGGTGCTGACCGACAGGCTCGTCGCCCATTTCGGAAAAGAGGGCTACGGCATCCCGGCTTCCGAGGTCCGGGGCGCGGCAAAGGCTGCCTGGGCGGAGCTCATGCAGTCCCGCACCGATATGGAACAGGCCGGAGAAGACGCACTCCGCTGGATGAAGGAGCACGAACGGCACGGCATCGTGCTGGCCGGACGTCCCTACCATGTGGACCCGGAGGTCAACCACGGCATTCCGGAGCTGATCACCTCCTACGGCTTTGCCGTTCTGACAGAGGATTCCGTGGCACACCTGGCCAAGGTAGACCGGCCGCTGATCGTCACCGACCAGTGGATGTACCACTCCCGCCTGTATGAGGCAGCTTCCTTCGTCAAGACCCAGCCCATGCTGGAGCTGATTCAGCTGAATTCCTTCGGCTGCGGCCTGGATGCGGTTACCACCGGCCAGGTAAATGACATCATGTCCCGCTCCGGCCGGATTTACACCTGCCTCAAGATCGACGAGGTCAACAACCTGGGCGCCGCCCGCATCCGCGTACGCTCCCTGATTGCCGCCATCCGCATCCGGGAAATGAAGAATTACAGCCGCCCGGTGGCGGACGACGCCTACCACCGCGTTCTCTTCACAAAGGAGATGCGGAAGACCTATACCATCCTCTGCCCGAACATGTCGCCCATCCATTTTGAGCTGATTGAGCCTGCCATCCGCAGCTGCGGCTACAATCTGGAGGTGCTGCAGTACAATGATTCCCATTCCGCAGTGGATATGGGCCTCAAGTACGTCAACAACGATGCCTGCTATCCGTCCACCATCGCCATCGGCCAGCTGATGGAGGCCCTGCTGTCCGGAAAGTACGACCCGGACCGCACCGCCCTCATCATGACCCAGACCGGCGGCGGCTGCCGTGCATCCAACTATATCGGTTTCATCCGCAGGGCCCTGATCGCAGCGGGCATGCCGCAGATTCCGGTCATCTCTCTGAACGTCAACGGCATGGAGACCACGCCCGGATTCAAATTCACGGTACCCATGCTGCAGAAAGCCTGCCAGGCCATCGTCTACGGCGATATCTTCATGCGGGTTCTGTATGCGACCAGACCCTATGAATCCGAGCCGGGCAGCGCCAACGCCCTGCACGAGAAGTGGAAGAAGATCTGCATTGCCTCCCTCTCCAGAAAGAATTCCTCCATGTCGGAATTCAGCCGGAACATCCGGGGCATCATCGAAGATTTCGACAGCCTTCCAAGACTGTCCATCCAGAAGCCCAGGGTCGGCATCGTCGGTGAGATCCTGGTAAAGTTCTCCCCGCTCGCCAACAACCATGTGGTGGATCTTCTGGAAAATGAGGGCGCCGAGGCAGTCATGCCGGATCTTCTGGATTTCCTGCTCTACAGCTTCTACAACAGCAACTTCAAGGCAGAGAATCTGGGCGGAAAGAAGTCCACCGCGCGTCTCTGCAACCTGGGCATCTCCCTGCTGGAGTACTTCCGCCGTACGGCGAGGAAAGAGCTCTCCCGCAGCAAGCACTTTACACCGCCCTCAAGGATCGACCATCTGGCTTCCATGGCCAGGGACTATGTCTCCCTCGGCAACCAGACCGGTGAAGGCTGGTTTTTAACCGGCGAGATGCTGGAGCTCATCGAGAGCGGCGTGCCGAATATCATCTGCACCCAGCCCTTCGGATGCCTGCCAAACCACATCGTCGGAAAAGGCGTCATCAAGGAGCTCCGGCGCAGACACCCGGAGGCGAATATCATCGCCATCGACTATGACTCCGGCGCCAGCGAAGTGAACCAGTTAAACCGCATCAAACTGATGCTCTCCGTGGCGCAGCAGCGCCTGGCGGAGGAAAGCCGTCTGGCTTAAGGAAAAATAAGCACATAAAAAGAGTCCTGTCCGCTCCGGGACGTTTTACGCGTCCACAGCAGAGCAGACAGGGCTCTTTCTGATTTTTCTTATTATCTTCTTAATCTGAGATATGTATTTACTTTGCAGCCTGTTCCCGTCCGTACTTCGCCGCATAGGTCATGATGGCCGCGACGGTTTTTCCGTCCGTCATCTTTCCCTCATAGATCAGCTGCATCAGGTCGGAGAGCTCCCAGGCCTCCACATTGATCTCCTCGTCCGGGTCCAGGTGCTGCTCGGACGGAATCAGATGTCTTGCCAGGAAGATATCAATGGCCTCATCGCAGAAGGCAACAGTGGTATTCAGGCTTAAGAGGTATTCCAGCTTCTCGCAGCGGTACCCGGTCTCCTCCTCCAGCTCCCGGTAAGCACATTCAATCTTCGGCTCTCCCGGCGCATCCAGCTTTCCTGCCGGAATCTCGAGAGTAAACCGTCCCAGCGCATGACGGTACTGCCGCACCATCAGAAGCTTTCCGTCCTCCTGCACCGCCACCACGGCCGCGGCGCCGTCATGGTGGATATAATCCCAGTCGGCTTCGTGACCATTTGCCAGAACATGGTCCTTATAAACGGTCAGAATCACGCCCTGGTAGGCCTTTTCCCGGTGAAGAAGCTTCACCGGCGTCAGTTTCTTTTCTGTCTCCCCCATGTTTTCTGCCTCACATTACTGCTTTTTTGCAGTCTTCTGATGTCTTGCCATATCCACGCACTTCTCGTAGCATGCGTCAGAAGCCTTGATAATGGCATTTCTCAGACCGTATTCCTCAAGCACTGCCACCGCGTAGATGGTGGTACCGCCCGGTGAGCAGACATTGTCCTTCAGTTCGCCCGGGTGCTTTCCGGTCTCCAGCACCATCTTCGCACTGCCGACCACTGCCTGGGCTGCCATACGGTAGGCCACGTCTCTGGGCATGCCGTACTTAACGCCGGCATCGGCCAGCGCTTCGACAAACATGTAGATATAAGCCGGCGCACTGCCGCTGACGCAGGTAACCGCGTTCAGCAGATTCTCCGGCAGCAGCTCCATACGGCCGAAGGATTCGAAGAACCGGGAAATCTCCTGCTTCTCGGTCTCTTCAAACTGCCGCTTGTCGTAGGATACGCCGGTCATGCCCTCTCCGAGAAGCGCCGGTGTATTCGGCATGCAGCGTACGATTCTTCCGTGGTTGTGCAGACGCTCGCTGACGCTCTCGATGGAAACGCCGGGTGCCAGGGAAATGATAATGTTCTTGTCGGTCACCGCGTCCGCGATCTCCTCCAGAACCACATCATAAAACTGGGGCTTGATGGCAAGCACTACGTACTTGCTGTTCTTTACGCACTCCACATTGCCGCCGCATCCCCGGATTCCCGTATCCTTCTCCAGTCTCTCCATGGCCCGCGGGTTGATATCTGTATAGGTGATCTGATCCTTATCATATGTCTTGAGCAGGCACTTAATAATGGCGCTGCCGATTGTACCGGTACCGATAAAACCAATTTTTGCCATAATTCTCCTTCCTCGTTCTGACTATAAAATTAATTTATATTGTTTTCTCAGTATCATAACTAAAAAGCCCCGCGGATGTCAAGTCCGCAGGGCTTTTCTTTTCATCAAAAATTCCGCAATAGTTATTTTGCGTATTCTGTAACACGGGATTCGCGAATAACATTAACCTTGATCTGTCCGGGATACTGCAACTCATCCTGGATTCTCTTCGAGATATCCCTCGCCAGAAGAACCATGTCGTCGTCCGTAATCTGCTCCGGCACAACCATGATTCGAATCTCACGGCCGGCCTGGATGGCAAAGGACTTATCCACTCCCTTGTAGGAGTTCGCGATATCTTCCAGCTTCTTCAGTCTTGTCGTGTAGGTTTCCACCGTCTCTCGTCTCGCACCGGGTCTTGCAGCGGAGATCGTATCGGCAGCCTGAACCAGGCAGGCGATAAGGCTCTGCGGCTCCACATCACCGTGATGGGATTCCACGGAATTGATAACGACATTCGGCTCCTTGTACTTTCTGCAGAGGGCCACACCCAGTTCCACATGGGTTCCCTCCTGCTCATGATCGACGGCCTTGCCGATATCATGAAGCAGTCCGGCTCTCTTCGCCATTCTCGCATCGACACCGACCTCAGATGCCAGAAGTCCGGCAATCTGAGCGACCTCGATGGAGTGCAGCAGCGCATTCTGTCCGTAGCTTGTGCGGAAACGCATCTTGCCGAGAAGTCTCACCAGCTCCGGATGAATCCCGTGAACACCAACCTCCAGAAGAGCGGCCTCGCCGTCTTCCACCATCTTGGTCTCCACTTCCTTCCTGGCCTTCTCAACCATCTCCTCGATTCTTGCCGGGTGAATCCGCCCGTCAACAATCAGTCTCTCCAGCGCAATGCGCGCAACCTCCCGGCGAACCGGGTCAAAGCTCGAAAGGACAACCGCCTCCGGTGTATCATCAATGATCAGTTCCACACCGGTCATGGTCTCCAGCGTGCGGATGTTTCTTCCCTCACGCCCGATAATGCGTCCCTTCATCTCGTCGTTCGGAAGCTGAACCACGGATACGGTGGATTCCGCAACATGGTCCGCCGCACACCGCTGGATGGCGGTAACGACATAATCTCTGGCTTTCTTCTCGGCCTCTTCCTTGGCCTGAAGCTCCAGATCCTTGACCATTCTGGCCGTGTCATGCTTCACGTCCTCTTCCACCAGCTTCAGCAGGTATTCCTTCGCCTGTTCCGAGGTCAGTCCGGAGATTCTCTCCAGTTCCTGCAGCTCCTTCTCGTGGAGTTCTTCCACTTCGGCAGCTCTCTTCTTCAGAGCCTCTTCCTTGGCATTCATTCCGGCTTCCCGCTTTTCCATGGCTTCGGATTTTCTGTCCAGGTTCTCTTCCTTGCTCAGCACGCGTCTCTCATAGCGCTGAAGCTCAGCTCTTCTTTCCTTTGTTTCTTTTTCCAGCTCATTCTTAGTCTTTAATGACTCTTCCTTCGCCTCCAGGAGAGCTTCTCGCTTCTTCGTCTCTGCAACTTTTAATGCTTCATCTATTATTTCCCTGGCTCTCTCATCTGCACTGCCGATTTTCGCATCGTCTCTTCTTTTGCGAACCTCGCCGGAGATAAACCAGGTAATAGCAGCTACAATAATACCTGTAACAAGCACTATTACTATTTGCGACACAGGAGCACCTCCTTATTTAGTTTTCATTGTACAAAAATACAACATACTAATTTTAATCGCTTTAAGGGGTTATGTCAAGCACTCTGAAACCTCATCATAGCTGAAACCACGGCGGATCAGATATGCTGCTGTTTTCCTTTTTTCCTCCTCTGTCGCGCTCTCCGGGTCATATCTTCGCTTTATAAGAATCCGGCGGATGGCCTCCTTCGTATCCGGACAGGCCTCCTCATAGACCGTTTTCATCAGTTCCCGCGGAATTCCTTTCCTGGAAAGGAACTGAAAAACCTCCGCCCGGCTCTTCTTCATGCCGCCCACATCCAGGTAATTCCGCACGTAGGCCTCATCATCCAGATAGTGATAACGGCAGAGAAAATCCAGTGTCTTCCGGATAATCTCCTCCGGATACAGGCTCTCCCGCAGCTTCTTTGCCGTCTCCCAGGTTGTCCGCGGCTGCCTCTCGATGTAATGCAGGGCCCGCTCCTTCGCCCGTTTCGGAAGCACCTCCCCCAGTATCTCCCGGTACAGTGCTTCACTGAGTTCTGCGCCCTCTTCCAGATGATATCTCCTAATCTCTCCCCTGTATAAAACAAAGGCAAAGTCTCCGTCAACGAAGACTTTGCTCCTCTGTTTATCCAGGGGCTCCAGTCTGTCTACCGTCATATGGCTCCCCGTTCTATATTCTGTATTATTCCTGCGGCTCCGCCTTTTCCGGCGCCTCCGGCATGCTGCCGGTGTCCAGTCCGTACTTCTCGCGGACCTTCCGCTCTACCTCAAGGCACATCTCCGGATGCTCCTGAAGGTACAGCTTCGCATTCTCGCGGCCCTGACCGATCTTGTCTCCCTGGTAGGCATACCAGGCACCGCTCTTCTCGATAATATCGTTCTTCTCGGCAAGGTCCAGGATATCTGCTTCCCGGGAAATACCCTTTCCGAACATGATATCAAACTCGGCCTCCTTGAACGGCGGCGCAATCTTGTTCTTCACCACCTTCACGCGGACATGGTTTCCGATCACCTCTCCGCCCTTCTTCAGGGATTCGGTCCGGCGCACATCCAGGCGGACGGAAGAATAGAACTTCAGTGCGCGGCCGCCGGTGGTTGTCTCCGGATTGCCGAACATGATGCCCACCTTCTCACGCAGCTGGTTAATGAAAATCACGATACAGTTGGACTTGCTGATAACAGCTGTCAGCTTCCGGAGCGCCTGGGACATCAGTCTTGCCTGCAGTCCCACATGGGAATCTCCCATCTCTCCGTCAATCTCCGCCTTGGGAACAAGGGCCGCCACCGAGTCGATGATCACGATATCCACCGCACCGGAGCGCACCATGGTTTCGGTAATCTCCAGCGCCTGCTCTCCGCTGTCCGGCTGGGAAATGTAGAGGTTGTCGATGTCCACGCCGATATTCTTCGCATATACCGGGTCGAGGGCATGCTCTGCATCGATAAATCCGGCGATGCCGCCTCTCTTCTGCACTTCTGCCACCATGTGAAGCGCAACCGTCGTCTTACCGCTGGATTCCGGTCCGTAGATCTCTACGATTCTTCCTCTCGGAACGCCGCCGAGTCCCAGCGCGATATCCAGGCTGAGAGATCCTGTCGGCACCGTCTCAATATTCATCCCGGCAGCGGAATCGCCCAGCTTCATGACGGTTCCCTTGCCGTAGGCTTTCTCAATCTGTGTCAGCGCCGCATCCAGCGCTTTCTTTCTGTCATCACTGTTCATATATTCTTTCCTCCGGCGCCGGCAGCGCAAAGCCTGCCGCGCATTTATTGTTCGAACATCCGTTCTGTTTTATAATAATATGGCTTTTCCGGATTGTCAAGCACGAGTTTACTCCCGCGCAGACGAAAAATGTCTCTTATCTGCCGAAGGAGTAGTACACCCGGTTATTGTTAAGACCGCCGCGGTACTGGGCCAGTTCGCTGACCGTCACCAGCTGGTAGCCTCTCGCCGTAAGCTCCGGAATCAGCTGGCAGGCCGCATCCGCGCTGGCGGTATAAAGCTCATGCATCAGAATCACATCGCCGTCCTTCACGGAGCTTAATACCTTCTGCACGGAAGTGGCTGCATTGCGATGCTTCCAGTCCAGGGTATCCAGGTTCCAGAGAATGATGGGCTGGCTGATATTTGCAAGCACGGTGCTGTTCTTTCCGCCTCCGGGAAGACGTACCGTCCGGGGTCTTATGCCGGTCACATTCTGCACCGCCTGATTGCACTTTTCAATCTGGGCTGCGATCTCCCCGGCGCCGATTTTTGTCAGGATCTTATGGTTCATGGTGTGATTGCCCACCTCATGCCCCTCATTCACCATGCGGCGCATCTCCGAAGCATAGGTATTCACCCGATCTCCTACGACGTAAAAGGTGACTTTTGCGTTATACTGGGCAGCGCAGTCCATGATCCGGTTGCCGACCTTGGCATAGGGTCCGTCGTCGAAGGTGAGCGCCACCATGGGCCGGTTCGGGTCCAGCTGTCGGATTCCCTGGGTCGTAAGGGCTGCCTGCTGGGCCTGCTGCGCCTGAAGCGCTGCCTGCTGGGCCGCCAGGGCTTCCGCCTGGGCCTGCTGCCATGCCGCCATTGCCGCGGCATCCGCCTGCTGCCCCGCCAGGGCCTGTGCTGCCTGCTGGGCCGCCAGGGCTTCCGCCTGGGCCTGCTGCCATGCCGCCATTGCCGCGGCATCCGCCTGCTGTTCTGCCGGAGTCTGCGCACCTGCCGCGCCCGATCCTGCCACATCCACCACCGGCGAGCCCGGTGCCTGCACCTGCTGCACGCCTTCTGCCTGCGGCACCTGCTGCCCCTGTGCTTCCGCTGCAATGATCTCATCTGCCGGTCCCGCAGCTGCCGTCATCGCCACGCTCAGTGCGAGCAGAATACCTGCTGCCAGACCTCTTATTCCCTGTTTTTTCATTCTATGTACCTCCCAAAGCCGGGCTCTGCCCTCTCTTACCGCAGAACTGCCCGGGGGCAGTATCCGCCACATGGAAGTATAGCATGAAACCGCCGGGAATACTAATCCTAAAAGGAGTCGATTTCGTGACGATTCACGAAAGTATTTCCGAATTATGCAAACGATTCGTTAAGATTTCCTGTTTCACACCGCCGGCAATCATGGTATGATGTATAAACAAAATTATCTTTTCTATATCAGCATTACCACATCTCAACCGTCAACCGGCATAACAGATAAGGAGAACTGCATGGGAGGCTTTTTCGGCATTGCATCCAAGAAAAACTGTACGAATGACCTGTTCTTCGGAACGGACTATCATTCTCATCTCGGAACCCGCCGCGGCGGCATGGCCGTCCACGGGGAAAATGGTTTCCACAGAGCGATTCACAACATAGAGAATTCCCCCTTCCGCACAAAATTTGACAGAGACCTGGATGAACTCGAGGGCAACATCGGCATCGGCTGCATCTCCGACATGGAACCCCAGCCGCTGTTAATCCGCTCTCATCTGGGCAGCTACGCCATCGCCACCGTCGGCAAGATCAACAACAAGGATGAGCTGATCGCGGAAGCCAGCGAAAAGCACCATCTCCAGTTCATGGAGATGAGCGGCGGCGAGATCAATGCCACCGAGCTTACGGCTTCCATCATCAACCAGTGCGACACCATCGTGGATGGTCTCCTGTACGCACAGGAAAAGATTCAGGGGTCCATGACCATCCTCCTGCTGACAGATACGGGCATCTATGTATCCCGCGACCGTTTCGGACGGACTCCCGCCGTGATAGGCAAAAACGAGACCGGCTACTGTGTCTCCTTTGAGAACTTCGCCTACTTCAATCTGGGATACCACGACTGCTATGAACTGGGTCCCGGCGAGATCGTTTTTATCACGCCGGAGGGCATCGAAAAGAAGAGCCCGGCAAGAAAGGATATGCGTATCTGCTCCTTCCTCTGGGTCTACTACGGCTATCCCACGGCCAGCTATGAGGGCGTGAATGTCGAGGAGATGCGCTATAAGTGCGGTACCATGCTGGCAAAGCGGGACAATGTCACGGCCGATTCCGTCGCCGGCGTTCCCGACTCCGGCATCGCCCACGCCGTCGGCTATGCGAATGCATCCGGCATTCCCTTTGCCAGACCCTTCATCAAGTACACCCCCACCTGGCCCCGGTCCTTCATGCCGACCAGGCAGAGCCAGCGCGAGCTGATCGCCCACATGAAGCTGATATCCGTCGAGGCACTGATCCGCGGGAAGAAACTCCTGATGATTGATGACTCCATCGTCCGCGGCACGCAGCTGCGCAATACCACCGAGTATCTCTACAATGTCGGTGCCAAGGAAGTCCACATCCGTCCCGGATGTCCGCCGCTTCTCTTCGGCTGCAAGTTCATCAACTTCTCCCGTTCCAGCTCCGACTATGACATGATCACCCGCCGGATTATCCGGGAGCGTGAGGGAGACGAGGTTTCCCAGGAACTGCTGCAGGATTACGCCAATCCCGACAGCACCAACTACAAGGAGATGGTTGAGGAGATCCGGAAGAGACTGAACTTCACCACCCTGCAGTTCCAGCGTCTGGATGACCTGGAGGAGGCCATCGGCATCGGTCCCTGCAAGCTCTGCACCTACTGCTGGAGCGGCAGAGAATAGCTCCTGCCGGTCAGGACCTTCTCCTTCTGCCGAAGTACCTCAGCAGAATAAAAACCGAACACAGATGAATCACGGCCCACAGGAGGCTTCCGGAAGGATCGCCGGTTTTCGGCGTATTCCCCCGTCCTCCCCGTGCGGCACCTCTTACACCCGGAATGGATATCTGCAGGAATCCTGCAAGACGTTCCGGGTGTTTCAGCGTTATAAACCCGAGCCTGAGCCCGGAATCCCTTTCACCGGGAAAAGACTCTGCCGGAACCTCATGGCGGAGAATCCCCTCCGCCGGCCGGCCGCTCTTCTCCACCGCCTTCCTGCCGCTGCCCTTCTCCGGTTTACTGTCCGGAAGTGCGGCATTCTCCTGCTCCTGCTCCGGCGTATTCGGGATGGTGACTTTCACCCAGGTGCCCGAAGGGGGCTGCCCGGTCCCGCCGGCAGCGTTCGTTTCTGCTGCCAGTGCTCCCGGGCAGGTAATGCAGACCGTCAAAAGAACAGCCAGAATGCCGGCAGATATCTGCCATCTTCTTTTCTTCACCCCATGAATGCAGTCCCCCCTTTTTTTCAGAATTTCGTGTGCCATGACTGTATCACAGAAACCGGTCTCCGACAAGATGGCAGACTGCATAGAAAAAAGGCCCGCATTGCGGGCCTTTTTTCTTAAAGTTTGTGAAATATGCAGAAAATTCTTACAGAATCGTCGGCAGTCTCTTGCTGTGCATCGGGAATGTACCCCAGTCATAATCCTTCAGGTTCTCGTGGATACCTCTCTTGTCTGCCTCAGCGATCAGGGTGTCACGGTTCTTCTTGCTCTCCAGCTCCGCCTTATGCTTGCTGGGGCCGCCGACACAGCCGCCTTCGCAGATCATGCCTTCCACGAACTGCTGCGGAAGCTTTCCGATCTTGAGCATCATCAGGGCCTTCTTGCACTCTGCGGCGCCGTTGCAGCGCAGTGCGCTGATATCGCCGCTCTCCCCCATCTCCTTCATGCATTCCACAACGGCATTGGCTACGCCGATGTTGGCAAACCGCTTGCCGAATACACTGGCTTCCTGGGTGCTGTTCTCCTCCGGAAGGAGCTGTACGTCGCGGGAGCGCATCATGGCACGGATCTCGCCGTAGGTCAGCGCATAGTTGACATTGCCGTCGATTCCCAGGTCCAGGGTCTCGCTCTTCTTCGCGATGCAGGGTCCGATGAATACGGTAATCACATCCGGGTCCTTGGACTTCAGCCACCGGGAAACCGCGCACATCGGCGATACGGTGGTGGAAACATTGTCCAGAAGTTCCGGATAATGCTGACGGATCATGTTGACAAAGGCCGGGCAGCAGGAAGTGGTCATCTTCTTGCCTTCATGCAGAGCCTCCAGCCATTCCTCCGCCTCCGCCACGGTGGTCATGTCGCCGCCGAGACCGACTTCATAGCAGTTGTCAAAGCCCAGCTTCTTCAGGGCTGTTTTCCAGCTGGCGTAGGTGATATCTGCGCCGAACTGTCCCTCGGTTGCCGGGGCCAGCATGGCGACAACCCGCTTTCCGGCCTTGATCATCTTGATAACGTCCACCATAAAGGTCTTGGAGCCGATGGCGCCGAAGGGGCAGCTGTGGATGCAGTGTCCGCACTGGATGCACTTTTTCTCATCAATCACGCAGATGCCGTACTCATCATAGGTAATGGCGTCCACGGGGCAGACCTTCTTGCAGGGTCTCTCCAGATGGGCGATGGCGTTGTAGGGGCAGGACTTCGCGCACAGACCACACTCCTTGCACTTGGACGGGTCGATATAGGCGCGGCGCTCGGTCATGCTGATGGCGCCGAACTTGCAGGCATTCTGGCAGGCCTTTCCCATACATTTGCGGCAGTTGTCCGTTACCGTGTACGACGCGATGGGACACTCCTCGCAGGCCGCGTTGATAACCTGCACCACATTATTTGAATGATGGGCGCCGGGACATTTGCCCTCCGCCAGCCGGACTCTCTGCCGGATAATCTCCCGCTCTTTATAGATACAGCAGCGGTACTGGGCCACCGGTCCCGGGATAATCTTATAGGGAAGTTCATCCCTCTTCTCATCCAGCTCATCATTCCAGGCCAGCCTTGCAACCTCATCCAGCACTCTGTGCTTCAGACGAAGCAGTGTCGCATCGTTGGTAATCATGAAAAACCTCCTTATGTTCCTATGTCCTGATAATATTAATAATAATTCACCGTCACCCGTTTTCCCAGCGCCTTCACGGCGTCAAGAAAACGCTTTATAATCATTTTCCGGATTCTCAGGTCGGTGGGCAGGTCCGGGTTCTGATAAGCAGTATTCACCGCCGTTCCCACGAACATGACCACATCCGTGCAGTCTTCGATCAGCATCTTCGCCAGCATCGATGCGCCGTTCTTTTTGTCCAGCTCATCAAACAGGTCCTGGCCCGGCTCCTCGGTACCGTGCCAGATTTCAAGAAGCTCCGTGGTTTTCCGCAGCGTAAGGATTCCCTCCGTCACCAGGTCGATTCCCTCCATGGTCGCCATGGGCGGAATGTCCGGGTCAAAGTAGTCCAGGGATACCGTCAGCGGCCGCCCCGTCTCCCTCGAGAGAATCGTGGCGCTGGTGCCGCCGGCAACCACCTTTTTCGCATTCGAATCCCGGAGGAAATCCGCGACGATGCGCTCATCATCCTCCAAATTCTTCGGCGGTCCCGTCATAATATGCACCGTCTGCGCCGGCACCATCCGGATGGCTACCACGGTGGTGTCATCCCGGGGATGCCCCTCATAGATTTCCCGGCACCGGTCCAGAATTCCCTGGGCCATGCGCACGGAAGAATGGGTGGATATGCACAGTTCCGACGCTCTTTCTGCCACGTCCTCCCAGGGCCATCCGAAGGCATACTCCCCGAGCTGCCCGACGCCCGCATGGGTTACGCCGTCGCTCATCAGGAGAATGGCATCCATCGGCTGCACCTGAAACCGGCACTCCAGAAGCTCCTTTCCGCAGACCGTCCGGCGGTTCACCGGAACGGAAAAGGGATAACCGCACCGAAGATAGATACATCGGGGATTGTCATATTCCACAGAATAGACTTCTCCGCTCTGGAATACCTGGATAATGGAAAATGTGGAATAGGCCACGCCTCTCTTCTGTTCAATGGGAAGCGTCCGGACCACCGTGTCGACGCATTCCTCCAGCGTCGCTCCGCCGGCAAACATGGTTCCAAGAATCTTCGCCGTCAGCGTGGACAGGATGCTGGCCTTCACGCCGCTCCCCATTCCGTCCGCCAGGATGATGACATTCGAATCCGGGGTCTTCAGCATCTCCACGGTGTCCCCGCAGAGGATTTCCCCGTGCTTGTTCAGGCATCTGACGGCAACGTCAACTGTGATTCCCATCTACTGTCCTCCGCCGTCAGGCATGCTGTTTTCTATCTTCTCCGCCAGGAGGTTTTCCTCATCCGTGGCAAACATGGAGCAGAGCCTGGTCAGCGCCGTCTGCGTCTCCGCAGTGGTTTCTCCCAGGAGTCCTGCGATCTGCTGCGCCACCATCATCTGGCGGCGGATAACCTTCTGGGCCAGGGCGATGGTCTCGCCCCGCTTTCTCTGTTCTTCCTCGGAATGCCTCTCCTCCTCCGTGACGTCAATGATGGTCATGATCACATAGTTGCTCTCGGGGATGTAGGCAATATTCTGGAACAGCACCAGATTCTTCTCCGGGTCCGTCTTTCTCTGTCCCTGAACGCTCACATGGGTACGGAATACTTCCCTGACATCCGCCGTATCCATGAACTCATCCAGTATATGATCCCGGACGTCCTGGGGCTTCTGTCCGAACAGCGAGGTTACCGCCGCGGAACAGTCCAGAATCTTCAGCTCCTCGTCCAGAATCAGGATCGCGTTCGGCGCCGTCTCCATAATCAGGTGGGCCAGGGAACTGGCTCTCTGGTGAAGATAGGGGATACACATATCCACCTCGGCCTTTTTCCGGAACACGGCGATGGCTTTCTCCCTGCAGGTGGAATAGCCGCAGGCACCGCAGTTCAGCTCCTGATCCGGCCGGTTCTTCCCCGTCTTCCGGAGAATCTCCCGCAGCTGCTCTTCCGTGGGAACGGCTTCCTTTACCGAGCGGTCGGAAAAGGTTCTGTCCGCACCGATACGCATCCGGTTTGTGTTCAGCCAGATACTGTCCGCCGAGCCTGCCGGCAGAAAATCCTCCAGCTCCATCTTGATCATAAAGCCGGAGACGTCTTTTGTGGACAGCGGGCCGTTGATGCAGCCGCCGTGACAGGCATTCAGCTCGATAAAGCAGTGATTAATCTGCCCGGTCCGGAGGGACTCGCAGACCTCTATGCAGTCGGCGACGCCGCTGGCATAAAGCTTGCGGTATGTATCCTCCACGCCGGTTGCCTTCTCCCGGGAGCCCACAGCCGTAAGAAGTCCCCCGCTCAGAGCATATCTGAGGTTTCCGCCCAGATAAACCACATCATCGTCCGCCGGCAGACAGGCGTCGATATCGATGCCCTCTTCGGCCAGCCAGCTGCGGATCTCCTCAAAGGAAAGCACCGCGTCGGGCTTGATCCTTCTCTTCTTGTCTTTCTCCGCAACACAGGGGCCTGCGAAGACGACTTTCACATCATCCTCGTATTCATCCCGGATCATCTTGGCGTGAATCCCGGAGGGAATCATCACCGGCGCCACATAGGGAATCAGATCCGGATAATGAATCTCGATCAGATTGATGATCGCCGGACAGGCGGTTGTGATGATATTATTCATGGTTCCGGAGGACAGAAGCCGGACGTACTCCTCCGTTGCCAGCGCCGCGCCCTCCGCGCTGTTTCTGACATCCGCAAATCCCAGCTTCTTAAGCGCCGCCAGCATCTTCCGGTGGCGCCGGTACCCGAATATGCCGATATAGGTCGGCGAAAGGGAAAGCACCACCCGCTCCCCGGAGGCGATCATCTGCTTCACGTCCTCCAGCTCGCTGGTCATATGCTTTGCCGACTGGGGGCAGTTCTGCACGCACTCGCCGCACAGAATGCAGCGGTTGGGCATCACAAATGCGTGGTTATGGCGAAAGGCGATGGCGCCGACCCGGCAGCTTCTGACACACCGGTAGCACTGTCTGCATTTCGCCTCTGTAAAATCAATTATTGCCATTGCAGGTCCTCATCTCAGGCACAGAATCACTGAACAAACGGCAGAATATGCTCCTCAAAGAATGCCTCTGTGGTTTCCGGCTTCACGGAATGGATCGTCTCACTGTCATCGATGGTCACACAGACGCCCTTGCGGCAGTTGCCGCTGCAGAAAGCGCCGGTGAGGCTGACCTTGCCCGCAAGATCGTGGGCCGCCACCAGCTCCTGGAGCTTCTTGATGACATCCCGGGAACCCTTGAGATGACAGGCAGAACCGATACAGATTGCTACTTTCATACAGTAATCTCCTCTCTCTGGAAATATCTTCGTTAATTATCTCACACAGCCGGTATGAATTCAACGGGATTTAGCTTTGTGTGTCAAAAAATGCATGTGCGGAAGATATTTGACATAGCGTGGCCGGATGTAGTAGGATAGATGCACATGCAGCCATGGTGGAATTGGCAGACACGCAGGATTTAGGTTCCTGTGAGGCGACTCGTGAGGGTTCAAGTCCCTCTGGCTGCAGTATTTTCCCCCAAAGGAAGGAATCATTGCCCTCCTGTCTGTGATACAATCTCTGTATCTGAATCCCGACACAGCCATATACGAAAGAAGGTGCCCCATGCGCAGATCCATGAAAGCCCTTTCCTCGCTGATGCTTGCCGCTGCCCTGACCCTGGCCTTCGCTGCCCCGGTCTTCGCCGATGCCGGCACGGACAGCCTTCCCGCCGAATGGAAAACGGACCGGGAAATTGTGCTCGAAGACCCGGCCCCCTGGAATCAGGCGGAGCTTATGCAGGCCGTCGATGTGACAGACCCCGGCAGCGTGGCCGCATACTGGGTCTGGTCCGTGAACCGGCTTACAGAAAACTATGATGACGGCATGGAGATGATGAAGTATCTCTTCGCGGATATCGAAGTCTTCGGCCGCGGCTTTACGGAAGGCGGACTCTCCGGCAAGGCCGGCTGGGACAGTTATTTTAATGAGCGCTTAAAGAGTCCCGATTACCGCTGGCTCCCGGGCGCCTACTTTAAGGGCGCAGCTGCGGAGAACGGCTTCCGGGCTCCCCGCCCGCTGACCGCCGTGCTCCATTATAACCGGCCCAACACCGAAACCCTGAACGGCCAGACCTATGAGCAGCTGGGACGGCTGAACATCGTCTACTGGGTCATGAGCAATGCGGCGGGCAATAAGGTCAATCTGACCCTCAGCCGCTTCGATGGCAGCAACCGATGGTATGTTACCAACAGCGGCGCCTCCTCGGCCCTCTTCTATGACCAGCGAGCTGCTCTGACGAACGCGGCCCGCGGCATCCAGGCCGGGACGCCGGCAGATACCAGCACTGCTGCCGAACATGCAGTGCGCTACGGCGGCCGGTAGACGTATCATGAAAATAACGGCGGAGCCGAAGGAAATACTTCCCCGGTTCCGCCGCTTTTCTTATTATGTCGTTATGATTCCGTTCTTATCCTTATGTTTTACCCGATGGCAAATGCCAGGCTCAGCATCACGTTGGAGCTGATGGCCATGTACTGGAAGGTCACGTCCCCGATGGTGGCATTCGCCGTCAGGGAATCCTCCGCGATGGAATCAATCCAGGAAAGGGCTCTCTCTTTGTCCGCTCCCTCATAATCCAGCCCCGCGCAGGCCTCCAGGAACTCCTTCAGCTGCGGGTTATCCTTTGCCATATAGAAGGAAACCGTGTCGACAGCCCCCTCATCCGTTTTCATAAACACGCAGGAGCATCCGCCCTCCGGCTTGCCGATGCGGCCAAGCTCGATGCCCTCATCCACTTCCTCTTCGGTGCAGCCGCCGAAACGGATCATGATGTCCCGGAGCTCATCCACGTCAAAGCCGACCTTCTCCGCCTCATTCTCTTCCGTCTCCTCCGGCACAGTCTCTGTCTCCGCCGCAGTCTCTTCTTCAGTGGTTTCTTCTGTTTCTGCTTCTGTCGTTTCCTCAGCGGCGGTCTCCTGTGCCGTTGTTTCCGGCGCCGGTGATGTGCCGCTGCCGCAGCCGGCTGCAAATACAGCTGCCGCTGCCGCTATGATCAGGAGTTTTTTTCTCATTTGTCCCGGTATCCTCCAATTCAAGTCCCGCTGATACTATTCGCGAAGTATATATCTGACAGGAGTTCTGACTCCCGCTGACATAACTATATCTTATTCCCGGATCGGTGTCAAACAAAGTATCATGTAGGGAAGAGCGGTGCGCATTTGCATTGTTTTTGCGCCTCATCTGTGTTAAAATACTTCTCCGCAGCCTGTTTCGGCCAGGAAAGCGATTACAGATTATAAAAGCAATTCAGATAGAAAAAGATAAGGAAGAATGCCATGAAACTGTTTGAGCCCGTTGACATGACCCAGGGAAATCCGGTCCGGCAGATTATCAGATTTACCATTCCCATGCTTCTGGGCAATGTGGCCCAGCAGCTCTACAATACCGTGGACTCCATTATCGTCGGCCGGTTTGTCGGAGACAATGCCCTCGCCGCCGTCGGCAGTGCCGGTCCGATCCTCAACCTTCTTCTGGTACTCTTCATGGGTGTGGCCGTCGGCGCCAGCATCATGGTTTCCCAGTATTTCGGCGCAAGACAGCGGGAAGATCTGTCGAAGGCCATCGGCAGCTGCATGATCGCCACAGGCGTCGCATCTCTGTTTATCATGATTGCGGGACCTCTCATCAGCGGGCCGCTGCTCCGGCTCCTCGGGACGCCGGAATCCATCATCGGATGGTGTGAAGAATACCTCTTCATCATCTGCATCGGCATCGCGGGAGGCGGCTATTACAATATCATGGGCGGCGTACTCAGGGGTCTGGGGGATTCCGTCAGCGCACTCATTTACCTGCTGGTGGCAACCCTTCTGAACATCATTCTGGACTACACCTTCGTGGCAAAGTTCGGCATGGGCGTAGCCGGCGTTGCCTGGGCAACCATCATTGCCCAGTTCGTTTCCGCCTTCCTCACGGTCCGGAAGCTGACCCAGATGTCCGATGTCTTTGATATCGGGAAAAAGTACCTGAAGCCCGAGAAAAAGTACATTATGACCCTGATAAAGCTGGGACTGCCCTCCGGCATCACCCAGGCGATTTTCTCCATGTCCCTGATTGTCGTGCAGTCTCTGACCAACACCTTCGGTGAGCTCTACATCGCCGCCAATGTCATCGTCATGCGCGTGGACGGCTTTGTCATGCTTCCGGCCTTCTCCTTCGGCAGCGCCATGACCACCTATGCCGGCCAGAACATCGGCGCAGGAAAGATGGACCGGGTCCGGGAGGGTGCAAAGAACGGAACCCTGGCTGCCATGGGCATCTCCACCATCCTGACAGGGCTCATCCTCATCTTCGGCCGCTATCTGATGGGAATCTTTACCACCACGGAATCCCTCATCACGCTGAGCAACAACATGATGCGGATCCTCTCCCTGGGCTACATCGCCATGGAAGTCACCCAGTGCCTCTCCGGCATCATGCGCGGCGCGGGCGACACGGTCACTCCCATGTGGATATCGATTCTGGTCTCGGTGCTTCTCCGCGTGCCCCTGGCTTACCTCATGGTAAACCTCACCAAGACACCGGAGCTTCCCCAGGGCAACTGCTACATGATGCAGCTTTCCATGCTCATCACCTGGGTCACCGGCGCGTTCATCACCTTTCTCATGTACAAACGCGGCCGTTGGATGGGAAAATCCGTCGTCTGACAGATTTTTTCTTACTATTCCTGCTTGACATTGACCGAAAGCAAGAATATAATGCATAGTAATATCGCGGAAGGGAGAAACAAAGATGAAGAATCAGCTGTTCAATCGATTTTTCAGCTTTTTCGGCGGCTTTTACTTTAGCCGTCTCTTTGGCGTGCTCCCGAATACAACACCCTTGATGGAATGATATGCCGCGATAGATACGTTCAGGAACCTGACGGCCTCGTCCATTATGGGCGGGGCCTTTTGTTATATCAGGATTCCCGCACAGGGTTTGTAAATGGAAAAGACAAACGGGGTTCGTTAAAACAAAACATGCGCAAAGCGCAGAAAAGGAAGGAGAAACCGCCATGGGCAAGTATTTCAATCAGAAGATTGAGTGTGCTTCCAGAGCAGAGATCACCAGAATCCAGGATGAGAGACTGGTAAATACCGTCAGACGGGTTTACGAGAACGTTCCCGCCTACCGCAGAAAGATGGATGAAGCCGGTATAAACCCGGAGGATATCCACGGCATCGCCGACCTTCATAAGCTGCCGTTTGTCACAAAGGCAGACCTTCGGGACGAGTACCCCTACGGTTATCTTGCCTCCCCCTTAAGCGACTGTGTCCGCATTCAGTCCACCAGCGGCACCACGGGCCGCCGGGTTGTCGCTTTCTACACCCAGAATGACATCGACATGTGGGACGAATGCTGCGCCAGAGCCCTGGTGGCAGCGGGCGCAACCCCGGACGATGTAGTTCAGGTCTGCTACGGCTACGGCCTCTTCACCGGCGGCGCAGGTCTCCACGGCGGTTCCCACAAGCTGGGGTCTCTGACTCTTCCCATGTCTTCCGGTAATACAGACCGCCAGATCCAGTTCATGACGGATCTCGGTGCCACCATTCTCTGCTGCACCCCCAGCTACGCCGCCTACCTCGCGGAATCCATTCATGAGCGCGGTCAGCGGGATCAGATCCACCTGAAGGCCGGTATCTTCGGCGCGGAAGCCTGGACGGAGGAAATGCGCCGTGATATCGAAGACAAACTCGGTCTCAAAGCCCACGATATCTACGGACTTACGGAAATCTGCGGTCCCGGCGTCTCCTTCGAGTGCGATGCACAGAAGGGCATGCACATCAATGAAGACGACTTTATCGCCGAGATCATTGACCCGAACACCGGCGAGGTGCTCCCGCCCGGCGAGAAGGGCGAGCTGGTATTCACCTGCATCAACAAGGAAGCTTTCCCGCTTATCCGCTACAGAACCCGCGATATCACCTACCTTGACTATACCCCCTGCTCCTGCGGAAGAACCCACGTCCGCATGCACAAGCCCATGGGAAGAAGTGATGACATGCTTATCGTCAAGGGCGTCAACGTATTCCCGAGCCAGATTGAGACTGTCCTCATGAACAACGGTTATCCGGCAAACTACCAGATCATCGTGACACGTGAGAACAACAGTGATAATATTGAAGTACAGGTTGAGATGACGCCGGAGATGTTCTCCGACTCCCTGAGCAAAGTATCCGCCCTCGAGAAGAAGCTGGTGGCCGATCTCAAGTCCATGCTGGGCATCGTATGCGATGTCAAGCTGGTGAACCCGAAGAGCATCACCCGGAGCGAGGGCAAGGCGCAGCGTGTCATTGACAAGAGAAATCTGTACAAGCAGTAAAGGAGGTACGTTACGATGAGAGTAAAACAGATATCCGTTTTTCTTGAAAACAAGCCCGGAAGCCTGGCAGAATTCACACACCTTCTGCAGGAGAAGCATATCGATATGGTAGCTCTCTCCGTGGCAGAAGCCGAGGACTTCGGTATCGCCCGCCTGCTGGTCAATAACGTCCTCGAATGCGTCAATACCCTGAAGGACAATGGCTATGTCTGCTCTCTCACCCCGGTTCTGGCGGTAGAGATCGAAGACAAGCCCGGCGCTCTGGTCCATGTGCTGGACCTTCTTGGCCAGAATGGCATCAACCTGGAGTATATGTACGCTTTCCTGACCAGAAAAACAGACAAGGCTTTCATGGTCCTCAGGGTTGCGGACAATGATCAGGCCATCAAGATCCTGACAGAAGCTGGTATTACCCCTCTGTGTGCGGAAGATATCGTAAAGCTGTTCTAATCTGTTTCATATCACAATATCAGAAAGCCGGTGCCTCGCGGGGTACCGGCTTTCTTGGGTTTTCAGCAGCTTATGCAGTAAGACTCTGCAAAGCTCTGTGCAGTATTACTTAATCTCATAGGCGGAAATGTCAAACAGACTGTCATCCGCCTTTTCATCGATGGCATGAATGGTATAGACCGTATCTTTCCCGGCCTCGACGCACACCAGCTTTCCGTCTCCGTCAAAATACAGCACAGTCTCCGGATTCACTCCGTCTTCCGCAAATATCTCCGCGGCATAGGTTTTTCCGTCAAGTTCCCGCTCCTCCTCGGTAAACTCGGAATTCTGCGCCATGGACCACAGCAGGGAATACAGGGAATCCATCAGCAGCGGATTGGCTGTGACAATGGAAGAATCGGTCTGGGTTGCGACAACGCCGGTCTTATCCTTCGGATCCAGGTTGTAGGCCTTCCCCTCCTTGAACACGGTGATCGTCTCATTTTCCACTCCCGAGACCTTCGTTGTGCAGTCTGAATAGTAGACGCCGTCCTTTGCGTGCACATCGTAGACCTGGTCCGAATCCATGGAATTCAGATGAAGCTCATAGTTCAGGTGGGCTCCCGCCGTGGAATCGATCCCGTTATAGAAGGCTGCCGTCTTCGTATCGGCTCCGGAGCTGCCTCCCGCCCGCTTCGCCAGCAGTTCATCCAGGGTCATCACCTCATAATCGGAGGTGTCCGCTCCTTCCTGGGCCAGGTACAGGTACATCTCCCCCGTTCCCATGATATCCAGCTTGATTATGCCGTCCTTCAGGGTGCCTCCGGCCTCTGCGCCGTCATCCATCTTGAGGGAGAACTCTTCTCCGTCCAGCGTCCACTCCGTGATTCCCATGGAATCTCCATCAAAGGACATGCTCCCCTTGCCGCCCTCTTCCAGGGTGATCACTGACTCCATCTCCATATCCGCACTGGCGACCCGGTCTCCCTCTTCCTCGGCGGCAAAAAGAGTATACTCTCCTTCAATAGGGAATTCCTTTTTTGCTTCCGTCTCCGGCTCGGTCGCCGCTTCGGTCGTCTCGGCCGCAGTGGTCTCCTCCTTCGTCTCCGCCGCGGTGGTCTCTGCTGCTGTCGTCTCCGCCGCTGCTGTCTCCTTCGGAGCCGAAGAGCCGCAGGCGCTGAGGAATGACATAACCACGGTCATCACAAGCACTGCCGCAAGCAATCTTCTGTTTTTCATCGTATCTCCTCCTCTCTGACAAAAGAATAAAGTACTCCTAATTATATTATATCCTGCCAGCCGCCGGACAAAAGGGACATGCCCCTTTTGTCAATGACAAAACACGGACAGGCCCCGGTTTTTCCCCCGAAATAGCGGCCGGAAAGCTCTTTTTGAAAAGAATCAAATTTCAGTTGACAAACACAAAAACCCATGATAATATAGTCAAGGTTCTCGCGAGAGACCAAAGATGCTGCTGTGGCTCAGTCGGTAGAGCGTCGCATTGGTAGTGCGGAGGTCACGGGTCCGATTCCCGTCAGCAGCTCTTTTTTTATGCCGCGTGGTTAAGCCAAAAAATGGCTTAGTTACGCGGTTTTTTGTTGTTTTTGGGGCCTTAACCGGAAGCATTATTTCCTCTTCGTGCAACCAAATTTCCGCTATTTAGTTGCACGAAAGTTGCACGACAAGTTGCACGCCCTATTACAAATCCCATATTTCCCAAGCACCCTCACGTCCCGGTTTCTGATGCCACAGGGCGCCTTCATATTGAGCGCCCTTGGTGTCCAGGAAATACCACCAGTCTCCTTCTATGAACTGCCAGCCTGTAAGCATCATTCCTTTCTCATCGAAATAGTACCAATGCTTATTGATATCTTTCCATCCATGGGCGTTTTGTCCGTCTCTAAGTCTATAATACCATTTCCCTGATACATAAACCCATTTTTCCTCAGCTTCATATGCATCCGGAATCTCATAGACTGCTTCTACATGTCCAATCTGCAGAGGTCGTGATGGGTCATTACCAGCAAACAAGAGCTGATCCCCCACTTTCAGCAGCTCCGGATTCTGAACATGTCCATTCACTATCTTTACTGGAACTGTCTCAAAGAGTCTTGAATAATAGATGCCTGCGGTATTCAGCGTGCCTCCCGTAGCATAACCTACCTTATTCAGGGAGAGCATCTGAGAAGATGAGCAGTCTGAATAGTAGTTCCCCTTATAAGGAACAAAGCAGTACTCCCGCAGGTTCTGGTTATAATAGTTTCTCCCCAGGATGGACCGATAGGTATCATGGTATACTTTTCTTCCTGCATCAGTAATATCCTTCAGGCGCCGGACGCATACCAGACCTTTTCTCACTCCATTAGATGCTTTCTGTCCATATCTGGATGCAAGATACGCATACATATTCTTTGTCGATGGTCTCCCGCTGCCATGCCCACAAATGATGATGTTGCTTTCCTTGATCATATTCTCCTCCTAAAAACAGCGGGAACCGAAGTCCCCGCCGATTATCTTTGATCGCTTAATTATTAATTTCCCTTGCCGGTCCTGTTCCTTTTCTCTTCTCCGCGGACATTTTCCGGATAAGCTCTGCCTCCGCGGCCTGTGCCGGTCCCAGAGCCGGGAGAACTAAGTTAAACTCATCATCTGTCATTAAGTCGAATTCCTCCGTCTTAAACGGTCCTCCGGCCTGGACTCTTTCTTCAAAGTCTGCACTTCTCTGTGTAATCTTTTCCTCCATACTGTTTCCTCCTTAATCCATATAATAGTTATCCGTACTGATTTTTAAGACCGCTCCCATAAACAGGTCTACAGCAGCAATCGTGGATACCACCTGTTCCCCACATGGCAGGCCCCATATTCCTGCCAGCGCTCCATACAGAGCGCCTGCCGCCGGCAGGACAATCTGCGCGATGTACTTTAATACATCATATGTTTCATTGGACATCCGGAACATTTTAGGATCACCTCCTATGCAAACTTGTGCTCTTTCCAGCACTCATCATAGATACCACGGATATGTTTAATAGCCTCAACAGCTTTGTTATTCTCAAATCTTGGATGATCTCTGCAGAAAAACTCATATGTCTTTATGTCTTCCAATATCTGTTCAAAATACTCTTTCGAGTGTTTCATATTGTTATATAACTCATCGTCAAATCTAAGGATCCGCGTCCGGCTGGTTATGGCTTTCTGTTCTTCCAGCTGATATGAAAGATTTTCTACTTTCGTATTCATCTTGTTTACTTCATCAAGCACTTCCTTTATCTGCGGCTTCTGGACTATGTTGGTCAAAAATGCCCAGAAGCCCGAAGAGGCAAACACGGCAAGAATAAGTGTCATAATCTGTTCGTTCATATATTTTGGCCTTTCTTGTATTCTTTCCTTAGTTTTCTTCATTATAAAAAAGAAGGTGGTGGGGTTTCCCCCACCACACACGGCTGTATTTTCAGTATCACTTCTCTTTCCAGGACTTGAAGGCATCATCATCTTTGTACAGTTTCTCCCCCTTATAGGTGAGTTTCTCCAGCTGCCGCATCATCTTCTGGCGCGTTGTCGCATCAGCATTGATGAATTCTTCTTTGTAAGCTTTCGTGATCTGACTCTTCAGAGTGCTCGGTTTTACATCGAGCATATCGATTGCTCTCTGTGCTGCCTGAATCTCCTCATTGCTATATCTTCCTATGGAATCAACAGCATTACTTGTTGAGAAACCACCGATAGCAGCATCAGCCAGGTCTTCTCCGTACACTTCAGCGAGGTCCGCTCTTATGGAAAGATATGTTTCATAGTCCCCTGTATCTCTGGCATTCTGTGCTTCTGTAACCTCCGGCAGCTCTTTTACCTTCTTCTTAACCTTATCGTCAATCTTCTTCTCATCTCCGATATCTTCTTTCAGGTTCCGGAGGATGCTCTCCGCCTCATCAGACTTTCCTTCTGCATAAAGCTTCATAGCCCTGTTTACCTTCCATGAAATATCATCACTGGTTCCGGATGCATTCATGATGTCATGCTGCATTTCAGATACTTTTCCTCCTGTCGGAGCATCGAAGACCGTTCTGATGACAGCTCCGGTATCCCTTACCAGGTTATAGACCGGAATTCCGGTGAAGTATGATATCGGTTTTGCAAACTTGTACATGACGCCCACAGGAGTCAGTTTTGATTTGCCGTTCTTATATTTATCCAGTTCCTGCATAGCATACTGCAGATACTGGAAGCCCTGCATATCTATTCTGTTTACACTGTATCCGGAGAAGATGGACACGATATCCTTCACCAGCGGAATCATATTCAGCGGATTCCAGTTATCTGTCAGGTTTGCCGCGATACCGTCTAAATACTTCTCCCACAGTTCCTTATCGTCATCATCCCTTACTGCATCAATTACTGCCGCGGCGATTGCCGTTGCGAATCCGGATGCCAGCCATACTCCAGTAATGAAAGACGCTCTTCTCCGGTTCTCCTTCGTATTATCTAATGCCAGGTCCGCGTAGGCCCTGTAGAGCATATTGAAGGATTTTGTCGGTTCTGACATAAATGCAGTATAGAGTGTAGGCATTCCTCCCTTCTTCATAAGATTTGACCGGTGCAGCACCGAATCTACTACCTGTGTTCTGTCGATGATTTCTGACATCCTGCTGCCGGCCTGCCGGTAAAACTCTTCTGTTCCCTTCTTCAGTTCCGGATGCAAGGCCTCCGTCTCTGCCTGGCAGGCCATCCAGATTCTCTTCCAGGTAATTTCATCTCCCTTGCCGGCGAGATTCATTGAGCTCTCAATCAGGCTCTCCCTCCAGGTATCCGGGCCCGTGAGGATGGACTTCATGCTTTTTCCGGTATGGACGTCAAAATATCCCCAGTCCTTCCACTGTGCTATTGGACAGTATTCCTTGCAGCGCTCCCATTCTTCATCAGATACACGAATATGTTCAAGCCCCTTGATGAGATACTTTGCATCCATCTCAGCCAGTGCTCTCACATAAGCTGTAGGCTGCTGAATTGCCGTTCGGATGTTCCAGCCCACGGAGGCAGACTTCATACTGTGTACAAGACCACTGATGGCGTCTCTCTCCTTCGTGGCAGACCCGTTAACATCCTTCATCAGCTCCTCAATATAGGTATGTGCCTGTTTTCCGAAGACTCTCTCCAGGTCCTGTTTCATATTTCCGATATCTGCATGATTGAAGTTATACCATGCCTGCATATCTGACAGAGGAACCACAAATGCATTATAGCTTCCCATCTGGTCCGCCTGTCTTACAAAAACATCAAACACATCCTCGATTATAATCGGATTTGAAGCATTCTTTACTGTAGACTTTGTGGATCCCAGGTTCTTCAGGGTCTGCATTCCCTGTTCCAGTGCCGCGGATGTTGTAGCTATATAGTTCTTATCTGTCACAATCGGGAAATAATCCGGAGCCATAAACTTCTTATATCCATAGAGCTCCATAGAGACTTCATTTCCCCATTCGGATGTTGTAGTGGTGAAGAACTTGGATATGCCGTCTGCTACAGCTTTCTGGGCATCCGTCAGTGTCCCTGTGATCTTCATCACATCTCCGCGGGTGATCTGTGTGGTAGTATTAGACTTATCAATCACCTTACCTACCTTCACTTCACGTCCCAGGATCGTCTTTGTCTGTGTCCGTGCGCTCGGTGCAAGCCGGATTCCTCCGGCAGGATTGTACAGATGTTTATAGGCCTGCTGCCGCTTTGAGAGAAGATACAGAGACATAATCTCTGATGTGGTCATCTCAATATGGCCTCCGGAGACATCGAAGGCATGCTTTTCTGCATCCGCAGAGCTCCAGGCCTTGATATCCTTCTGTGTGACTCCATTATCCTCCAGAAGCTTTGCCATATAGTCCTGGGCAATCTTTGTGTTCCGGATCTTCTTATCCAGGCCTGCGCGAATTTCTCGGTAAACCGAATGTGCCGCCTGTCCAAATCTTCCGAACATCGTGTTTGCATCCAGCATCTGGCTCCGGAGGAGGAAATCTGCAGAACCAAGCAGTCCGGTTCTTTCCAGCTTTGCTTTTCTCTGCTGCAGCTCATTATGCTGTGCCACTGCCAGCTGAACCACGCCCTCATATCTGTCATTCCCGTGAAGCTTATTTGCCTCCTGTATGGATTTCTTCATAGCAATGATGGTATTATACAGATTCTCCAGCTGTACGCGGTTCAGGTTCTGGACCTTATCAATATCTTTCACGGAGTCCTTCAGCTCTGTCATCCGCTGTACCAGGTCCGGGTCAATCTCCATGTACATGTCATTGCCTTTATCGTCCTGGTACACCCCGCCCTTCGTAACAATGGCAGCATAGATATCCTTCAGGTCATTCCATGCTTTTGTCCTCTGGGTCTCCTCACCGTCTCTGTTCAGCTGATTAGAGGAGAAATCGATAGAGCCTAAAAACTCTGCCATGACAGTTCTCAGGCCTTCCGGAACATGCTTCTTATCCGTCGGTTCCGTGAGCCACTTTCCAAGCAGCTGCACCTCTCTGATTATATTGGTTCTTGTCTTTGTAGCTTCCGATCTGTCTCTGGCTTCCTGCAGACGCTCCCGTCCTCTCTGCTGTTCTGCCGCGATCCTCTGATTTTTCTCATTACGGAGAGCATCCATCCTGGCCTTCATTTCTTCTCTCTGGGCTACCGAGGATTCATTCCACTTTGCCCTGATATCCGCTATTTCCTGACGGTTTCTCTCCTTTACTTCTCTGAATGCCTTGTCATACTTTTCTCTGATATCACGTTTATAAGCTTTAATCGCTTCTTTATACTCCATTCTTGCCTGATCAATCTTCGCCTGCATCTGGTCCATCTTCGTTGCCGGCTTCGCCTTGATGCTGAAGAAGTATGACATGATATCATGACCTGCAATAATCGACATCTCGTCAATATTTGCCTCATAAGGATTCGATATCTGCGGTTTCAGCTGATCAACTACGTCCGCGATCCGGATGAGCTGATCTGCCGGATTCGTAATATCTGCAGGAAACATCTCCGGCCAAAGTCCAGACATCTCCTCATAAGCTGTATCTACCCCGATACCGTTCTTTGAGAGCTTCAGTTTTCCGAAGTTTCTTCTCCGGAATGCCTCATATCCTCCCTCTGAATCCAGACTGGCTTTGTCCTGGTCAGCCAGTTTCAGTTTCAGGTTTTTGATATGATGCAGCAGCGGTCTGTACTGCTCTACCATAGAGTTATCTGCCCTTGCGGAATCATTCAGTACATTCCTTGCAATTCCTGCTGCCACCGACGCAACTTCACCTCCATCCGGATTCTCTGTATCATGCATATACCGATACAGCTGAAGCATCTGCCTTGTAAGCTTCTCAATATCATATTGTGATTCATAGGTGTCCAGGATAAACTTTGCACCCTTTTTGACATCGGCCTCCTTGATTTCTGTCTTGCCCGTCAGCTGCAGCTCGCGGAACAGTGCATCATTGGCCTTCTTCAGATTCTCGTTTTCTTCCTTCAGGGAACGGACATCCACAATCTCATCCACATCATCCACCGAGAATCTTACATCCTCATTGTCATTCAGGACGCGGAGGCGGTCCTCCTCATCGCCGGCCACATAGTATCTGATATCTTCTACACCTCTCTGTTCCAGCCCTTCCGGTATAGCCTGATCGACATCTGTCGGAAGAATAGCCATGGCGATCTCGTCCCATGCAACTACTCTTTCCGGTTTTGCCTCAAACATATTGACCGGAAGCTCCCTGGTCTCTTTTATGATATCAGAGAACTCCTGAGCTGCCTCATCAGACAGATCGTACCTGTATCCTTCATACAGCTTCTTCAGAGCTGCAGGACTGGTCTTCTTCTTTTCAATACCTTCAATAAGTATCTCTCCTATACTGTCTGATTCAGTAAATGAATTCGGATCCTGTCTTACCTGGTCTATAGCCTTCGCCAGTCTGTTGTTCAGCTCATCCAGCTTCTGATTGTAAGTATTCGTATCTGTTGTCTGCAGGTTATTGGATGCCGCCTTAATATCTTCAATAGATGAAAATCTCTGTGCCGCGGAGGATCTTACACTCTTGATTCCTGCAATAAAGCCTGCAGTATTCTGAGCATTTCCATTTCCTTCATTCAGCATAGCCCGTACAATATTTGCAGCTGTCACATCATAATGTGTCTGTTTGAAGCTCTTCCGGTTTCCCATCCTGGTGTATCTGTCTTTACCGTTATAAATGCCTTTACTCTGCTCCACCCCATCAAACAGGTTATGCAGCCACTCCCTGTATTCCGGAGACTGCAGGGTCTCCTGCAGGTATGCACTTCTCTCGGAGGCATCCGTTTTCGTCTCCCTGGTGACAATCTCGTCCTCTCCTCTGAGCAATGCTCTCACTGTCTTACTGAGATTGATATAATAACCAATCCCCTGTTTTCTGGCCATCGATAAAGCTTCATCGCTATCCAGTCCGAATTCGGATACCATCCTCTTTGCTACAGACATCATATAATCTTTGGATTTTACATTGCCGGCTTCCAGCCTGTCTCTTCCGATATCATCAATGATATATTCAGCAAGAGCTCTTGTATTCTTATCAATCGGTTTTCTTCCGGTCTCTGTCTCTATGGTCTTTACCTGAGGAATTTCTTCTCCCTTTCCTGTATCATAGAGAAATGCCTCTGCCATCCGCGGATTGTTCTGCTCATCCTGGATGATGTTGTTCACCCCTCCAGCCCTGTTCAGGGTATCCTCCAGCGTAACTCCATATTTATACAGAGCATCTGCAGCCTGCCGACCATACTGTCTTTCCAGCTCATAGAATTTGCTGTGCAGGCGGTTTCGCGCTTCCTCATTTGCTTCATACTCGATCTGCGGGAATGTCGGTGTCCATGCGTCTGCACTGTACACCTTGTTTTTCTTATTCTTCGGATCAATAGTATCCTTCCGGAACACCAGAGAAATGCCTCCAAAGTTCTCATGACCGATATCTGCCTTGGTGATAGCAATGCTCGGCATCGGGAGTCCTTCATATTCAAACATCTTCTCCAGTTTGTCCGAAGTGATGTTGTGAACAGCTACCAGGTTCTTTGTGGCCTCCACCTGGGAGTCCATGCCGAATCGGGGTTTTTCGTCGATGTCATCGACAGAAAATTTCTTGCCTTCTTCTGTCGAATCTGTTATATTTTGATTAGACACATTGGGCAGGAGTCCGTTTCGGACGTTCTGGTATTGGCCTGTTGGCAAAACCGCTCCTGAGAATGTGTCTTTTATATTTATATACGTCGATATTACTCTAATCTTTTTTCTTTTTGTATCCGGGATAGCTTCCATTACATAATAATAGTGATCACCAATTTTTTTCTGAAGACGCACCACTGCTGCAGGGCTATTATCTTTATTTGTAAATGCAGTTCTTGCACCTAGTAGTTCAATTCTGTCATATGTTTTTTCTATATATCCAACCCTGGCAATGTCTTTCACATCTTTCATGCTTCTGTCTTGAGCGCCCTTAACACCATGTCTTCTCCAAATATGCCCAGCCTCGTTTGCTCCTAATTCGGTTCCGAAATCCTCAACAGATAATCCTGTCAGTTTCTTTATATCTTTTGCATATCTCTCAGGAATAATTTTATTGATAGTTACACGGTCATGGACGTCTGCAGTTTTATTAATGACAGAATTCATGAAGTTTTCTACTGACACATCTGCTGCATCTATATAATCCTGAGAGTATTTCTTCTCAGTGCCATTTTCCTCCAGCTGCATTCCCTTCCGGCTATTCTCACTAGCCTTCGTAAATGCATCCATCCACAGGTTCCGGCAGAGTTCGTATTCTTCCTTCTGGCTTTTGAGTGCTTTTGCAACTTTCTTCAGACCTGCATCCGACATCATCTCTTTCATGGCGTCGATCATGTCATCGAAGAAATCTATGATCTTCTGTGCCAGTGTCTTATCTTTCCTGATAACCTTATCAATAAATTCCTGATCATTCAGGAAACCTCCTGCGGAATCAGCGACAATCTCATCTATCACTTCATCTCTGGAAAGGTCTTTATACTGTTCTGCTCTTCTGTATCTCTCAATTTCCTCATCAATATTAAGGCCTGCATGAGTTAATGCATCTACGGTTAAATCCCTGTAAGTCTTATATTCTTTCTCTGCAAAATCCTTAATAAAGTGTGTAAGCTCATGTCCTTTTGTCTGCAGGTCGTTCTTCGCATTAACATTGAATGTAAATACTCCGTTTGCCCGGTCATAAGACCCACCAATATTTGATGCAGCATTAACCACTCTCATTTTCATTCCGGTTTTTCTTCCGAGAGTTTCATAAATGGTTGCTGCAGCTCCAGTAACATTTGCCTCATTGACAAAGCTTCCGGTGCGCTCCGGTCCATATGTTACATTTGACAGTCTCTGAGCGATAGCTGCATCCTCTGCGTCATAGTCAGCCACACCTGCCTTGAATGCCGCCTCCTGCTGTTCTTTAGAGAGCATAGCGATATAAGGAGACACTGCACTGTTCTGTCCCATACCGTATCTTCCGGCATCATACATTGCCCGGAAGCCCTTGGTATACTCGTCCAGGTTCTCCCCATCATAATATTCTTCTGCTGCCCTGCTGCCGTTTTCTCCCAGGTCACGGAAGAAGGATTGCAGTTCTGTTTCCTGCCGTTCTTCCGTCTTTGTCAGTGTCTGATCAGAAATTAAGTTGTTCTCCGCTGTTCTTGTGTTATTGTTTTTAGTTGTAGTATTTTCGGTTGTAGTATTTTCAGTTGTTGTATTTTTAGTTGGTGTATTTTCGGTTTCCTTCTCCTGATCAGCTTCAGATGCATCCTGTGTCATCATCTGACGAGCAATTTCTTCTGCCTCCGCGGATGCATCTGTTCCTTCATATTCCGGATAGTATTCATCCTGTGCATACTGGTCCTCATATTCCTGATTCTGTGCAGCCTGCTGCTCCATAGCCTGCTCTGCAGTCTCCTGCTGCATTGCCTGCTGTCCTGCTGCCTGTGATGTCAGACCATCTGTGAGGAATGTTGCTGTGGTTCCCGGAATCTGTCCGCTCCGGAGTGCCGCCCACTCGTTCACTGCCTGCAGGCCCGGATCCTCTTCTCCACGGAATTCATAATCACCTATGGGCGCCATGCCATTTGCCAGATAGGCTTCATTCTGCAGATTGTTTGCGCGGTTCTGGATATAACGGTTAGCTCCATAATTGAATGTTGCCACAGGAGCCCCCAGAAGGCCACCAGAGATTCCACCGATTACTCCAGCTTCTCCTGTCCTCTGTAACAGGTCTAACAATACCTGCCGTTTTGCTTCTGCCTCTGTCATACCTGCAGCAACATATTCCCGGAATGCTATTTCATTCTCAGAGTTTTCTCCCATGATCATCTGGTCTGCCATGTTATCCAGGACTTCAGCAAACATTTCTTCAGATGCTTCTACTCCGATCTGAGAGCCAATATTCATGACCAGCTGCCGTACTGTCTTTGTGGGATTTTCCTGCAGAGCAGCAAGCCCCCTCACATTACCGAGTGATGCCATCTCTGTGATATATTCAATAGCACCATTCGCGATACCAAGTGTTACCGCCTGCATATCTGAGGCTCCACGGTCTTTTGCATCCTTAATAGTAGAAGATGCCACCTGCATTCCCATCATGGCCACACCTGCTTCTCCAAAGGGCAGTCTGGCAGCATTTTCCAGTGTTGAGAGCCCTGCCTGTGATAATGTGGCAAGTGCAGAGCCTTCTCCGAATTTCTCATTTGCAGCCTCTACAACACCCTTGCTGGCTGCTGCCTGAGCATTTGAGCCAATATACGCAGCTGAATTGGTATCAATCGGCCTTCCTTCCAGAATATTGATCGCTGAGTACAGCGCACCTTCTCCAGCCCAGAATGCATTGTTCAAATCATTCAATACACCTTTTGCCGGATTCTTCTTTGCCTCTTCATACTGCTTCTTTACTACATCCTCAGTCATACGCCGGTTTGCCTCCGGCAGGATGGTTTCCAGATATGCCTGTGCCGCCCGACTTCCGAACTTCCCATTGGCATAGTGATACAGGTCCTTCTCTTCTTCGGACATATAGTCTACAGGAGTAGGACCGAAATTTCGGTCAAAGTCAGCAGCTGAATTCAGATTGCCAAATGTAGTGCCGCCTTTCAGCTTCTGGACATTAAACTCCGGATCCTTCTTTGCCTCTTCCAGGTCAAATGTTCTTTCATTTTCCTTCTTAGAGTATCCTAAACCGCCATCCTTCCTCTCATTGATGGTGTTCGGTCTTTCATAATATGTAATCTTGTTCGGGTCCGTCTTTGCAGTCCGTTCCGGTGTCTTCTGCTCCTTTGGTTCCTTATACCATGTGGAGCTCACGACAGCCCCATCCTTCCTGTCATTTGCTGCGCGGTTCCTGTTCCGGTATTCCTCCATAATGGCAGGAGATACCGTCTGTGGTACTGTCTTTGTATTGTTCGTTCCAGTCTGCTTTCCCGGAGTATAGGAAGCGGCCGTCACCGTAGGTGCGACCGTTCTATTTGCAGTACTTTTGAAATTCTTCTTCCGATAATCTGCCAGGAAGGCATCTGCTGCCTCCCTGGAGTTTTTCGGTGTTGTTGTCTGTGCCACTGATTTCTTTTTTGTCTGTCCAGTCAGAGTAATTTCTTCTCCTTCCGTAGAAAGATTTGCTCTCCCAGACATGTCAGCATAGGCCTTGGCCTGCTGTGTTCTATAATAGTTGTCATTACCTATTGGTGACACATATGTCGGATTCGCCTTGCGTTTCTCCCGATATTCCTGAAGGAACTCATCTGCTCTTTCTTTGGAATTGCCGGCATAGACCGAATATACCTTCTTTTTGCTCATAGCCTGCTCCTATAATTTCTTCCTGACCTTGAGTCCGATACTCGACATCGGTGCCCACTTCTCCACAGGTGTTTTCTCCGGCAGAGAGCTTACATGGTCATGGAGTGCTGTACTGATATCTTTCCGTGTCGTATTTGTTGTGAGTATGCTTTTTGAATTCAGAAGACTCTGTGCAAGGTCATTTGCAGAAGACTTGCCATGCAGAGCAGCTTCCTGTGTTATGATGCGCTTTGCGTCATCCACTGTAATATCGCCGTTGTATGGTGCATTTGTGCTCTTATTACTTGTTCCTGTGCTGCTTCCCCCACTGCTCCGTCTTCGGCTTCCGCCTCTTCCGCCTCCGCCGCCTCCGGAACCACCGGAGCCTCCTGCTGCTCCTTCCAGGGCTTTCTGATACTGCAGTGTCTTGATATTGTAGTCCAGATCGGCATCCCGCTGCTTCAGTGCCCATTCCTGTGCCCAGCGTTCTGCCTCCGCGGCATCCTGTTCTCTCTGGTATTCCATGTTCGCGTCGAACTGGTCCTGTGCTACCATGCCCTGATACTCTCCGTAATCCTTCGCATATTCGGAATCGTATCTTCCGGAAAGATAACTAAGATTGCTGAAATAGTCTCCTACCGTATCTCGATATCTGCCATAATCATTGGCATATTCCTGCTGATATCGGTTGTTCAGGTAATTCAAATCTGTATAATAATCTCCTACCGTGTCTCGATATCTGCCATAATCCGTGTCATCCAGTCCCTGTACCGTGGATAGCTGTCTATATCGGTTCGCCTGGTTATCCTGATAACGCTGATATGCCCGGTCGTAAAAATCCATAGCCCGGTCATTCAGTCTCCCCAAATATGCATCATAAGCCTGCTGTCCAGCTGCCTGGGAATATGTAGAACCATATCCGCCTGTCAGCGACGCTGCATTCCCTGCAGCATCTCTCATAGCCAGGTTCCCTTCTCTTGTGTACTGGTCCCGATACAGTTTATACAGGTCATCCGACAACATATCTTTTCCTGTATAAGAAAACTCCTTTTCATTCAGAATACCTGACAGGATGTCCTGAATCTGTGTTTCATATCTACTCTGGAATGCTGCCGGCTTATTCGCTTCCAGATTCTTTAATTTGTTCTGGTAGTTTGTTACCTCTGCTCCTTGTGTATAAGGACCCGGCTTATCACCTTCGGCTTCCTGCAGACGATCATAATAATCTTCTACAAGTTCGCTTCTCTTGTATTTCCGTTTTGTACTCCTTGAGGATTTCTTGCTAGACTTACTTGTAAGACCTGTGTCAGATGCAGGACCGGTTGGCAGTGACAATCCAGTATATACTGCATCACTGCTCCTCGATGAGCTTCCCGGTCCCGATGTATTGGTGTCAGCTGCAGACGGGATTATTTCAATCTTTCCAAGTGCCATTTAGCCCTCCTCCGGCGTTACGCCGTCAATATAGCACTGTGCATAGTACAGAAGCCGTTCTGCCGTAGCCTGTGCATTCTGGTCTGTAAGTATCCTGTCTCTTCTCAGATTATCCTGGACAATATTTCCCTCGGCATCAATCTCTGCGTATACGGTAGAAAGCCGGGTTCCCTGTGCTGTAATAAATACGGTTGCTGCCGTGACTTTGTTCATGCTGATACCTCCCATTCTTTATATAAACTTGTAATATATGCCTGCGCTAAGGAACCGTAATTTGTCCCTTTATCCTGTTTCTGTTCTTCTCTGGACTTTCTTGGAATCTTTGTATCCAGTCTTGATGTGCTGTATCCTGCCTGTTTTGCCTTGATCTCCCATGCAAAACGCAATCCTGGCGTTCCTGTGATAATGAAATATTGCGGTGTTCTTTCGGTTACCTTCAGTGTGCCTTCGTCGTAGCCCTGCAGGAATACCTGGTATGCTGTTGTATCTGCCACATCCAGGAAACGAGGATCCAAATAGATATATGCATATCCATCATCATCTATCACAGACTCCCCTATATCTCCAAACATTGGTGATGCCGTCTCATACGCCGACATCAGGATAGTTCCAAAAGGAGTTTCAACTGCTCTGTTTTTCTGCCCTGATGCGCTGAAATTTCCGGATACATCCATATCTCCGCGGACATCACAGTAATCGACCAGATAGTCAGATGATTTCTTTGTGTCAAAAGAAAGACCATCCGGCGTCAGTTTCGACGAGTATTCCGTCGCGGTATCCAGAAGCATTGCATCTTCGATCAGCTTCACTTCATCAACGCCAATCCACGCTGTCGGATATTCTGTTATAATTGCTCCGGTCTCTGAGTCGCGATATGTAACCACCTTCTGGATCTTAATGGCAGAATTCTCTGTCGGTGATATGGTCATCGTTGCTTTTGGTGCTCCGGTTGCCACGTTCCTTGCACCAGTTATGAGCACGATTCCGCTTCGGTCATATGTTCCGATGGTAGTACCAGATGCATCTTTGATGAGCAGGACACCGTTTTCATTGTTGTTTCCTCCCAGAGTTATAGAGCCTCCATGGATGTTTGAGCCAATGATAGTTGTCTGGCCGGCGGTCTGCAGATTATTGAATGTAACAGCTCCATACAGGGCAATCTGTGCAGATACAAGTGCTGCCATCTCAGGTGTCAGCTGCATCTGGGTCTCGCCGCCACTGTCCTTTACAAACATTATGATCTGGCCAATTGCCTGCTCTATCGCTGAGGCTGCATCTCCGTTCGACAAGTACTTCTGATATGCGTCCGGAGAAAAATTATCCTCCGGTTCCAGATTCATGAAGTTATACTTCAGCTGTTCTGTAAGCTGAAATATATAACCCTTCAAGGCATTCATGCTTTGTATGGAATTAAGATCCCCAAACTTATTTGTATCAAATGTACTCATTTCCCGCTCCCGTCTTTGATGTACTTTGCGATACCGTACAGTTTCACCTGTCCTTTGCCTTCAATTTTGTATCGATATCGTGTTGCTCTATGCGGAATAAGCGGTATCATATATGACTCTTTATCAGAGGCGTGGATTGTCTGCAGCCTGGTCCACAGTCTTTCCTTCCCTGACTGAAAAAATACATCCGCCCAGGCTCCGCTCTCCAGCTCCAGCATCAGCTGCAGCTTCACAAGTTTCTTCCGGTTCGGTGTTCCTTCGATCAGGTCTCCTGACTGCAGCATCCATTCAACAGTTTCCTCCTGGTCCTCATCTTCTACAGTACGAAGTCTGCCGGCAGCATCGATATAATACAGTTTGCCTTCTCCGTATGCCATGTAGAGCGCCCGTACATGGTCCTCTGCATCCCAGATGTTTTTCTCTGTGTCATAGACCATCATCCTCCATCCGTCCTCAAAATGAATCGAACAGTAATATTTGTTCTTGTACTGGCCTCCTACCGCTTCTGTATACTCTTCCGTGATCTCATCCGATACGGATGATGGGAGCGCTCCATCATATCGACAGATATTGTTCCGTGAAGCATAGAACAAAGTCTCATTTACGATGCAGATGGACTTTGCACATCCTGCTGCCACGCCGCGAAGAGGCATTGTTGTAATCTGTATATTTGATGGTTTGTTCCCGTACACCTTCAGGATACTGTCCTCTTTCATAAAGAGAACATATCCCAGATGCGTCACAGCTCCTGTGAAGTCTCCGTCAGACCCTACAGTTGCCGCGTAGGAGTCTGTACTGATTCCTTCAAATGCATTCCAGTTGGTTGGATCTCCAAGCTTGCTCGCATAAATCTCATGATTGGCAGAACTGCAGCCCCACAGCCGGTTGTCAAACTCTGTGATGTAGTCCATATCAGGAGCTTTCTTTTGAACCGTAAGCCCTGAGGCCTGCGTGACAGATGATGTTACATCACCGATGACCACGATATAATCTGTTCCAATTTCCTGGATAACCTTAGAACCATTCAGCGAAGACTGGCTGCATCCTGCTATGACTACTGAGTCATACGCTTGAAAGTTTGTATTAATCCCTGCACAAGTTATCTTTATGAATGTTGATGCATCGGATACTGGTGCTATCGTTGCAGATGAGCTCTGAACCCATGTTTTCTCTATCTGTGTCACTTCCCCGGAGGATGTATTGTAGACAATCTTATCCGGCCAGACACAAATATAGGCCCCCATACCTACCAGTGTCTTTTCTGTATCACTTACCTGTGCTACTACAGCTCCGTTATAGTAAAGGTTGGTTCCATCTACATAAGCCAGCCCATTCTTCCAGTAAAGTCCATGAGGACTCTGAAGCTCTGCTATTACTTCTCCTCTCGCGGCCCTCGTAGCGATAGCCGGATAATATCTGGTGGACATGTTTTTCATGTCGGAAAACTGGTTGGAATTAATCTGCTTCTGCTGATTGATACCTGCCAGCTCCCCTATCATCTCCCTGCGGAGGCCGGTTGTTCCTAATGTGGGAAGTCTCACACTACCACCCCCTGATTACTCTGGATGTCTTCGGCAGGTTCTTTCTCCGATACCATGCGGCGAATTCATCGTATGCTGCCTGATGCATGGCAGCGTCATTGTTATAAGCCTCTATTTCCATGTCGGTATGATCGCACATGGCCGCGATATAATAGATGTACAATGCACAGAACCGGTCCGGTGCCAGCAGCTCCCTGTCCTGGTCCTGGTCATAGATGTAAGGAACGAATTCATCATCATTCCCTTCCGCGGCATTGATGACCTCATCGTTTACCTTACCTTCAATTTCGTTTAACCACCTGGTCTTATCCTCTGTCCCGTACTGGTTCGGATGCAGGCGGTCCACCTTTGCAAAGAGCTCTGCTATTGTCATTTCCTCGTCCTCCTTGTTATGTTTATATTGCCTTCTTCAGATACAAAAATCCCCCACGACACAGTTTTGTGCCGCAGGGGAGCTTTTATGCCGGTTCGCCATATCTTCGATATGACATATTAATGTTTTCTTCTTTGATGTCACAATATATCATCGTTGTTTCAACTCTGGAATGTCCCATCAGAGCCTTCAGGTCCTGCAAAGGACATCCCCTTGCAGCCATTGCGCTTGCATATGTCCTCCTGAATCGATGTGGATGTACATCTTCCACCTTTGCTTCTCTTCCCAGGGCATCCAGTAGCTTTTCTATGCCTCTCTTAGTAATTCGACCATACGGAGACACTACTGAAGCAAACAATGGCCTCTCCTTCAGTTCTTCCTGGGTAAGCTTCTCTTTTACCATTCTCTGGTTAAGATACCTCATCAGGTAAAAGCTGCCGGTGTCATTAATATAACACCGTCTCTGTTTATTCCCTTTTCCTACTACAACAAATTCCTGCTTGTTAAAGTCAATGTCTTTCACATCAAGTGAGCAGCATTCGCTGATTCTCACTCCTGTACTTAACAAAAACTCCATGATCGCCCGATTCCGATAGTTTTCACCACACGCCACCCTCAGTCGTTCCAGGTCATCCGTAGAGAATGCTTTCTTCAACCTTTTCTCAACCTTCATTGTTTCAATACGTTCCAGAGGATTTCTGGTTATAACCCCCTCGCGAAACAAAAAGTCATAAAAGCTGTTCAGATACCTTCTCTTGGAAAGAATCGTAGCCATTCCATTGCCCCGTTTCGTTCTGCACATTCCAAAGTACCAGCGAAGGTCTACTGAATTAATCTCTGTAAGTGCTTTGCCGCAGGCATCGCAGAGAGCCTTGATCTCTCTCTCATACATGTCAATAGTGCTCTTCTGTCTTCCGCTTATCAGCTTTGAAGCTCGGAAGAAGTCTATAAGGTTCTGATCCTGTGCATTCATCGTAGTCTGCAGGGCTGTCGTTTGTTCCCGCAGCTCCATTCCGTGAAACTTAATGAATAAAGTGTCCTTCAGGGAGGCCAGCTGACATTCGCTCAGCTGCGGTGCCATCTCTTCACATACTGATAGCAGAATTCTTTCCAATGTCATATCTTCCACCTCCTGCTATAAGAGTATCAAATGTGTTATCCCCCTATACGGACAATGAGAAAAATAATATTTCTGTTTTACAGTATGTGAAATGGTACCATTTTGCCGAGGTCGGCAAAATCGTTCGGAGGCTTTGTTTCGTTCGCAAAATGAGAAAACGATTATTCTTCGTAAAGAATCTGCAGTCCATAGGCTATGGCAGCATCGTGTTCAATTCTGCATCCTCTCGCCTGCTCCCATCCTTTGCAGAAATACGCAGCGTGGCAGAGAGACATATTCTCCAGGGACTTTGCTAAGAAGCAGAGAGGGACCTGAACCACTCCCCGCTTTTCCATGTTTTCTTTGGAATACCATTCATCCGTGAACAGGGTATTCACAACTTCATACCCCTTTTCGGTCAGGGTCTTTACAGCTTTGTCTCTGGTTGCAATGATCTCCTCATCAGTTTTTCCAGCCATTGGCTGAGATAACATTACTTTCATATTTTTCCTTTCTTTTTTGGCGCTAAATGATGCTTTGAGCAGTTTATCGGATCGGCTGACAAATTTTTATAGTGTTTACACAAGTCTTACTGGAACACAGAAAAGTTTGCAGTTTCGGCATTCAGCCGATGCGCAATGGTTCCTTGTGATGGGCATGACAAGTGGTGGAAAAACAGTTCTCGCGATTTTGGCAAGATTCGCGAGCGGGACAACCACCGTATTAGGGAAAAGCCTTGGGGATTATGCATGCACATTCTCAAAAAGTGCATCCCCGGAATATGCGCAGATTATGGTTGATGGATACTTTAAGGGACTCGTCATATCGTCAAATTCCTTTACGATTGCCCCGTTTTAGCTATTTCGGCATCGATAACGGCCCAATGCCGTAAACGAGATCGAATCATGACCTTTTAAATTTCAGCAACCAATATCGGAAAGATATAGATTGGTTAGCCAATACTTCGCCGGTATTGGGGTTTACTGCCGTCAAAAACCATGTATTATTAGTCGGGCTAACCCATGCCCTCAAAAATGTGGAGGTGCCGCTTGCCAGTGGTGCGACAACGGCTGTCATTCCATCATTTGGTAGGTCTCCCAAGGCTATATTGCCTGTGGCCCCAGTCGTGGCCTGCCCTGTCATTCTCGTCGCTGATACAAGGTTCAGTGTCACTAAAGCATCATTTAATGTACTGACTGCATTTGTTACAGTACCATTACCAATGCCGGAAATATCTGTTGTTCCCAGAAATTTCTGAAACCACCTGACATTCTTTACTGCCTTGGACATGATGCTCATCAGAGTCTTCAGCGGTGATCCGGATGTAAGCTTCGCCATTTCGGTATATTCAATAATTTCGGCATCCGTTGTTGTATCCGAAGTATTGAACGTAGTTACTGTATCACCAATTTCTCCGCCTTCTTTGGTCACTTTCCCCTTAATGGTAGGTCCTACCGACGCATCCAGTGCCCCCTGACCGGCTGTTGTAGTATCCAGGTTGGTCACCAATGTCGGCATAGGTCCGGTTGCCCCCCTGGGGCCCGTTGGGCCGTTTACTCTGTTTACATAAACATAGGAATTTGTTCCTTTTCTGTATACTCTGCCATTATCCGCATCATCAATGCCTGCACTGATAACTACATATTCTCCTTCAGCTACGTCTGTTCCGCTGAAGTCTGCATTCATTGCACTCACGGAGGCATATGTCTTTGCATACTCAAAGTTTTTTCCCGCTTCTCCCTGAGGGCCTTTGATATTCCCGATCAAGATTCTTCCCATTTATTAATCCTCCGTGATGTAATACAGATTCCCGGTTGTTGAATCATATTCAAATTCAGGAGCCGGCATTGTCTCCGGATAATCTACATAGAGATCGCCGGCGGGTGTTACAAACATTGTGAACAGGCCCATGGAGTATACTGTCACTCCATTAATTCCCGGGTCTCCTTTTTCTCCCTTTTCTCCTGGGTCACCTTTCCACTCTCCTGACGCAGCTCTCCGGTTCAGGTCATCAATCATGGCCTGCACTCCATCTTCTGCAATAGTTATTGCAGCACCAACATCATTGAGTGCTTTCGTTGCATTTTCTGTGAACAGCTGCATATCTGCAGCCCGTCCTGCTTCTGCTGCCACTCTGGCAGCTTCATTTGCCTGTCGGATTTCCTCAGCATCTTCACGCAGGTCCTCTGCTTCGACTCTTGCGTTTTCGCTGATTTCCAATTCTGCAAACTTTATATCGATCCTTCGTTCCAGGGCCTCCAGCTGTGTCAACTGACCTGCCGTTCCTGAAGGTGCATCTACTGTATCCCCACAGTACATTGTTGCCTTGTATGTGCTGTATCTGACATCTCCTGTACTGTCATAGGCGCGGATTGCAACAAATATTACTCCTGGCTGCTGCAACATGGAATTTACGATGTTGAGAGTCAGGTAAATGTAATCGTCATCTATGGTTTTTTCCAGGTCCGTAGTGTCTAATGTCCCATCTTCATACTGCAGGTCAAACTTAAATGTCAGATCTGCAATATCCGGCCCTGACCGTATTCTGTCGATCCGGAATGTCCTTGTCTCGGAATTACTATCCGAAGGAGTCCCGAGATACTGCTCCTTGTTATTAAAGAGCATTTCTCTGTGTTTGATGATTATCATGTTCCCCTCCTATGACAAAAGCCCCCGGAGGGGCTTTTTTAAAGCTGTTCCAGGCCTTTCTGGAAGTCTTCCTGCAGTGCTCTGGAATATCGCGTGAACATAGCGTCCTGCCGCTGAGAGTCCCGGAGGACATCCGCTACATATTTCGGAACCTGTACCGGTTCTCCTCTGGGAACCACTGTTTCGATGCCATTCACAATTACATGGACATCATCTCTGTACCGGTTATCATCCAGAGGAAGTTCTACCGTTACCATTTCGGTTTTCTGTTCTTCCATCACCTGGTTCTCTTCCATTACCTGGTCATTCTTTACTTCTCTCTTAGCCATACTTTCTCCTCTTTCGGAAGATGCCGGCGGAGGCCGCCGGCATTCCGTAATGAACATTCATGACTAATTCGCTACACCCTCATTTACATCAGAGCATGTCTCGATACGAACCATGTATTCCTCAACGAGTCTTGCTGCAGTCTTCACTGCCTTCCAGCCGACTGTCGCTCGCTGATTCAGCGGATCTGCGGTGCCACCGGATCCCAGCTGCTTCACAATCGTCTGCAGACCGCCTCCGGTTACCTTTGTGGTACCGTAGGCATTCTTACCGAGAATCATAGTTGCATAGACATCTCTGCTGGATGCACCAGCACCGGCAAAAATCTTTGCCTCGGAAGTCTCAACAAATCGTACTCCCTCAATTCTTCCGATCTCGCCGTTATACATCTCATCCGGACGGCAATACTTGTGGGCCTCAATCCATCTGGTATCCTCCGTAAGGTCGAAGGTAACATCCGGATGGATGATTCCTACATAGGCATCACCAATCTTCGGAGCATTCTTTCTCTTCAGTGTACGGACTGCCTTCTTGATAGCCACTACCGTGAGCTTATCAGTAGCAGTCAGAGCACTTCTTGCAGTCTTCGTGCCTTCTCCGTACTGGACATTTGTGCCGCCCACCAGGACTTCTCTGGTGATGGTATCCAGTGTACGGCCTGCCTGATCTCCGATTTCCTCCAGGGCCTCCAGGAGGTTATTATCAATAGCCGTGAGAATAAGCATGTCGGACAGTCTGATGAAACCACCGTACTGTGCTACAGTCGCGGTGATCTGGCTTGCGCTGAGTGCCTGCCCATCCGGAGTTACGCCCTCCGTAAGAGGAGTGAGCGCCTTCGGAAGCGGAGCATATTTCCGGAACTGAATGGTTTTACCTTCGTTCTTCGGAATATCTCTCTGCTGCGCGAACTGGTCATGGACAAGATGCGGACCAGCAAGGCGGATCAGCTCCTTGTCATAATATGTTTTCATCTCCACAGAGAGGGAGCTCTGTGTCGTTACGTTCGTTACATCATCGAACAGTCTAAGGTTGAGTTTCAGCCTCATAGCATCCTCCTTTAAAAGCTGATGCGCTCCCCCGCCTCTACTCTTTTTCGGATATCAATCAGGTCCTCATTAGTGAGTTTTGAGGGGTCGCGTTTCGTCACAACCGCCTGTCTTGAGGATGTGCCGCCTTCCTGCGGCCTTGCCTGCTGGCTTCTCACTGCCGCTGCCTGGTTCATGGCCACGTTCTGTGCAGTCTGAGCCATTGCAGCCTGCATGAGCTCATCATGATGGATTGCCTCATATGCATTCTTCATCTCAAAGCCATTTGCAAGCATTTTCATAAATGTCGGGTTTCCCATTTCCGTTTCCAGATCAAAGGCAGGATAGAACTTTGCCAGCTCCTCCGCCTCCTGGTCCCATTTGGCAAATACTCTTGCTTTCTCCGCTTCCCTCTCCTGATATCTGAGCTGGGCTTCCGCCTGATTGGCTCTCTGCTCCATACTCTTCATCCGGCGGTACTGAGGGACAGTCATGTTTGCCTCTTCTGCTGCCGCCTGCCAGTATGCATCATCATTGTCGATGGCCTTGGACAGGTTCTCGATATCATCCGCTTCGATGCCGTATCTGCCGGCAATCTTCTCCAGCAGTCCTCTCTGGGCAGTAATGGTATCCTGCAGCGTCTTCTGGTCTCCCAGTCTCCTCTGGACTGTACTCTTTACCCTGGCATTATATGCATCTTTATATTCTCCCTTGATAAGAGCATCGAATTCCTTTGCTATCATCTCAGGAGTCCTCGTGACAGGTGCTCCGGGTTCCTGGCCGTCCTTTCCGTAGACAACCTGTGCTCCCGAATTCTCAGCGGCGGCCTGAGCTCCTTCGCCCGAACCTTCACCCTCAAAGAGCCGAAGGTTTAATTTGATTTTCTTCATATTCTCTCCTGCGGTCTTTCCCGCGCGTCTTAATCTACCGTCTCTCCGGCGTGTCTATCAGCGGTCTCTCCCGCGTGTCACTTTATTTTTGCATCAAAATTAATTAAAATCCCCCACCATATGAATCTGCTTCGGATATGCCTCCTGAAGCAGTCTTATGCCGGTTTCCAGGAAGGAAATCTGCCCCATGATAAACTTTCTTCTATTTGTCGGATAAATCACCTTGACCCGAAGATATCCATCTTCAATATCCTCATCATGGGTATATGTCTTTCCATTGTCCAAATCCCTTGCACACTGCAGGAATGTTTGTGACAACATGGATATAGCAGAGCAGAGAATATTACCTTCTCCTGCATTTATCTTTGCTGCATGACCTGAAAAAACGATAGTGTACTGTTCTGTTTCTCCTGTTCTGTACCTGCTTACTCTGATTTCAGTCATTATGATCTCGGAGATGCGGCTTCAGCCACTCTCGCCCTTGCCTTTCCGGCGGTCGAATTCTCCGCCTTATTCTGGATATTCCCCAGGCTGTCTGTTACGGTTTCTCCTGCTGCCATAGGCTGCTGTGGCATACCCGGCATAGATACACCTGCTGCCGCCCGGAGAGCATTTGATAATCTGCTGTCTCCCGTGGTCTGTGCCAGCAGGTCCGCAATTTTAATAGCTGTCTGCTGCAGATTCATGTACCTGTCGTACAGTGTTCCCTGCTGTGAGATCTTGGTCTTCAGCTCTTCCTTCCCGTCGAAGGACATCATGTCCAGACACATGAGAGCCTGGTCCACCATCTCCGGATTGAAGAATCCTGCACCATAAAGCTCCTTCGCAAATTCATTCTGAGCAACCTTAGAGAACGGGGATGCCTTCTGTGGAGCTATATCGATATCGAAATATGGTTTTCTTCCTCCGGTCATGACTCCGAATTCATTTACCACTTTCTCACCAGCCAGCAGCCGATTATCAATGGACCTGAAATGCATCTCTCCACTCTCGCCCATGATGCGGTATACCCTCGGCACAGTGTAGAATTGCCGGATAAGCTCTATCTCCAGATAGATCACCCGCTCAAAGGCAGAGTAAGAGCCCTTGATCATGTCCCTGGAAAGCTTTGAGCCTGCCTCCTGCAGAGCCGCAATAGCAGATGCCGCGGTTACACCGGATGCGGTAGCACCCTGACTGAAGTCTCGGTTTCCACTCGTCTCCTTCAGCTCATCTATCTTGTTCTGTCTCACCTGCACTGCTATAGCCGGCAGATCCGGAGTGAGAATCGGTGCAAGTGCGTTCGGGTCTCCGGTATAATGCACGATATCCTTCGACAGGTCCCCGAACTCGTCCTCGTTGATGCCTCCGCCATCTTTTGACAGATACCGCGGTTTTGCCTTCATGACGGCATTCTTCAGAATAGCCTGGTCAAGCTTATCGATATACATCTGCGGGTCCCGCATGATGTCAATATATCCGAAGCCTGCCGGCGAACCCTTCATCGGGAACATCACATCGAACACAAACGGATATCTCCCATGGGCATAGAATCCCTCGGCCATATTCGGATCATTCTCGGAAGCATAGAGAAGGATTCCTTCGCAGTACTTCACATAATGCAAAACAGTCTTGATGACTGGAATATCCATAGGATTTCCGGAGTCAATGCGAATAGTCTTTTTGTAGTACCAATCGACTACTACAGTCTTTTCTGTGGTATCAATCTCATCCTCATAGACATACTTTGCATCGTAGCCCTGCCAGGAGCCCTTCCCGATATCTTTCAGCTGCGGATATGTAGCTTTCAGGATATCTGTATCTACCAGGTCAACAAAGAACATATCCCTGGATGCCTCCGGATCTTCCACGCCCGGTTCCCAATAGAGTTTCAGAACGTCAACAGGTCTTACCTTCACATCTCCCAAGCCGTTATGAGCTGATACATCCCAGAAGACTCCATAGATACCTGTTCCGAATTTCACTTTGTCATAGACTTCTTTGCTGTAGCAGTCTGTAAAGCCGTTCTGCTTGTTGATGACAGGAATCACTTCACTCAGGATTACCGCAGTGTTCTTGTCGCTTTCCTCCTGCGGCAGGATATTTGCATCAGGGAAGTTGTCCATAAAATCCGCGTGTTTGTTGATAATAGAATTAAACATCCAGGCGGATGCAGGCCGCGGATCATACTCGTTCTCGGACTTTGAGACCATCTCATCCCAGCCTTTCAGCCTCCACCACTGCTCATCACTGATAACTCTTTGCTGCAGCTGCTGTTTTCCCTGCATAAACTTTCTCAGACGGGCATCAGCTCTGTCTATCTGCTCTTTGCCGATGATTCCGCGGAAAGCAGGCATTCTCTCCGGTTCTGATGTGATATATCCTTCTGCCGGCGGTTCTTCCAGAATCTGTCCTGCTGCCCCCGGAGGCAGTCTGCGTTCCTCTGGTCCTGCTGCCGGCAGCATATCCTGTTCTACAGGCTCCCTGAGCTGTTCTGCCGGTCCCTGCAGCTGTTCCTGCGGAATCTCTGCTTCCCCTCTTCTCCTTCTTGCCATCTCATCCTCCTATACTCTGAAAAAATAATATGGTTTCTTTTCGTCCTTGAAGAGATCCAGCGGGTCTTCCTGAGGAATCTCTTTTTTCATGTTCTTCCGCGGCGCTATAGGATGTTCCATCAGCACATATCTGCACTCGTCGTATATATGGTCTTCACCTGCTGTATCGACATCCTCCACTTTCTTCTCGTCATATACCAGTGAAGGTATGGTCCTTATAAATCCCTGGCAGGTGTTGAATACATACAGCATGGCCTTTCCTTTCTCATCAAAGGCCAGCCGATAATGAAACTGCATCTTCCCGGCTAAGCGGGTATGATCCCCCGGTTCCCAGGATACAAAGCCTCTCTCCATCATTTCCGCGATGGACTCTCCCTTTGATTTCTCGAAGATTGCCGGGTCCGCTATCCTCCGGATGCGTCTTCCCTTCAGGTTCGGGTCTGTAGCCTCCACCTCTTTGATCTTCCTGGCTATCTCCATAGGTTCATCCTGCACACCCGTGTTTGGCTGGTCCTTCATGCATCCGTACAGTTCCCGAATACGGTATATGCAGCCGTTATGATCCACCGCATACCATCCGACGGAATATGGTTTTGAAAAGCCGAAGTCAAAACCGCAGTAGATGCTCCAGTCTTCCGGAATATCAAACGGTTCTATCACATGACTCCACTTCCTGGTCTGGTATCCTTCCGGATCATCCTTGAATTCCATGAATACCTGTCCTGAGAAGGAATCCCAGTCTCCATACAGCAGGGCCTGCCGCTCTTTGTATGGCATGGATGCCAGAGAAGCAAGATAGTTCGGGTCATTCTTCAGCAGAATCTCATTATCGAACACTGTGGACGGAATGAAGATCCGCGTCCTGTACAGCATCTTTGTCTTGCCATTCGGCATCCTCACTGACGTGACATCGACCTTTGTTTCATATGGCTCCATGGCAGTAATGAACCGCTCTTTTACCCATCCATGGCCCACTCCTCCAGGGTTTGCCGTTGCTCTTATATACGCTCTGGTTCCCGGCCCTGTCGGTCTATTACGGGAAAACAGGTAGTTGTACTCATCCCAGGTAAAATGTGTCAGCTCGTCGAATCCCACAAAGTCAAATGCTCGTCCCTGGTACTTTTTCCTGTCCTTCGTGTACTGCATACTGCCGAAGGTTATGGATGCCCCACTTGGGAATCTCCATTTGTGTTCACTGGAATTGTATTTCGCCTTCGGAAATGCCCTTGGATACAGGTCCAGCGACCTGTCAATTAATGCCTCCAGCTGTGGATATGTCTTCCGGAGTAACAATCCTCGATAATTTCGGATATGTACCTGCCGAAGAGCCTCGATAATGAGATAATCCGACTTACCGCCGCCGGCAGCGCCGCCATAGAGTCCTTCATCCTCCCCGCGGGACATCATGATCGCCTGTTTCATCTGGGGCTTCCAGATGCACGGATACTTAGACGTCGATGATGCTTTCATACTCCTTCTGCTTCTCCTTTATCTTCGCTACCGCGGACTTCATATCAACCGGAATTGCCGTGATATATCCCAGTCCTTCTGTCTCCCCGGCATCCGGCAGAGGAATCCGCTTCTGCTTCCAGTCATCCGGCATCTTATTGGTCAGATAGAAGATGATTGCCGCGGTATCCGGAGGGAATATGACGTCTTCATAAGCGTCCTTCAGCACTTCCTCCTCTTTCCGCTTCTTCCCGTTCTTGTCATATGTGACAACTTTGCATTTAATGCTCTTTTTCTTCTGGATCGTCATGCCGATAGCCCTGTTAAACAGGGCATTCTCGACTTCTATGTCTGCAACTTCTTTCCCCTTTTTTAGGCTGTCCGATATGTCCGAATACTTTTTCTTCCATTCATTCAGCGTAGACCGCGATATTCCTATGTTTTTTGCTATCTGCTGGTCAGAGAGTCCCCGCATGGCCCATCCCTTCAGGAGCATCAATTTGTCCGGATCCTTTGTCCATTCTTCATATTTTGCCCTCGCCATGCCTTCTCCTCCTTCCTGAGACCATTTTCTGAAAGATTTTCGATAAAATCCCCCACCACAAAAAGAAGCCTCAAATTTGAGGCTTCTGTGAGGTCACTGTTCCGTTTTTTCTTCTGCTTCCCTGGGTTTATATCTGCTGGCCAGCATATATGTTACGCTCTTTTCATCTTCGTTCAGCCAGCTGATAACCTCTTCCTGCTCCGACATCAGCTCCTGGTCTGTCACTTTGATTTCTCCGCCTGTCTTCCGCAGGAGAATTGCGATAAGCTTCTCCAGCATCATCACATTCAACTCAGCTCTTCTGGCTCTGTCCCTCTGGACCAGACCGATTCTCTTCAGCTCCCGGCACTTAATCTCCAGGAACTCCTTTTGCTTTCGTAATGGTTTTTGCTTTTCTCCGTTTTTTTTCATATCTCTGCTCCATGTTCTGATATATTGCTTTGTAATACACGCAGCTCTCATATCTGTCTGCACAAAACAGGTTGTAGTAATCGCTGCGCTCGTTCTTGTTCTGGAAAGACAGCATGTTCTTCATGTCGAAGCCCATGATATCCAGGTTCTCACAGGTGATCGTAATTGTTTTCGATTTATTCTTACGGTTCATGCCGACAAAAAATGGACATGCCGCGCATCTTTCGTAATTCATCGTCCTGCTGCCTCGTTATATACCGCTTCACGTTCCCTGGACCGTACCGTGAGTATGCAATCGTTTGTCCCCATCAGCTCTGCCCAGTCAATTCTCTTTGCGTCCTCCTTGATGTTTGACCTGTGATATCTGCAGATATTGCATCTGCACTCTAATGAGCAAACCTTCATGCCGTCCTCCCTTCTTTGTCTCGCTGCCCGTTCCGAATTCAGTGTTCTTTCGTAACAATCCTTATCCATGCACTGAATACATTCTCCAGCAGCGCCGGGTCTTTATACATTTCGAAATTCATGTTCGTTGCAATTTGCCGCGACAAATCCAGTGCCAAACGATGTTTTATATCTTCCACATCTTCCTCTGTTACCTCAGCCACGATCGGGACCTCAATTTTGCTTTTTAATACCATCGTGCCTCTGCTGACCGGAGTTATATGTTTCATATATCTCTCACATTCCTTCATGGCCTTCTCGGCCTTGGTTTTGTATATGAGTCGCATCACATAACCACCCGTCAGAATTCCAATGGCCCAGCAAGCCATAGACACAATCAATATCTCTTTCGTCATATCCGCTTCTCTCCTCCTGTCCTGCTGCCTATTTGTTACCCCATGATTCCAGCATTCTTCTCCATTCCCGCAAATCGATAGGGCAATCTGTGAATTCATCATCCATAGCTCCGCATACTACAACGGTTCCCCGGATGATATCCTGCACACCTCCCTGAATCAGTTTGAAATTCTGAATCAGCGGAACCAACTTCCCGTCTTCATTGCAGACAATAACCACATCTCCCAGCGTTACTGTTTCAATATAGCCTTCCACATAACGCTGGAAGGCTTCCAGGCTATTTGTAATACTCGCCTCATGCCCATATTTCTCATCAGGTCTCTTTATGATGACCTTGATCTTATTCATGGCTCTCCTCCATCATTCTTCTACCTTTTGGATCTTCGGCAATGGTTCCGAACCAACATGCAGAACATCATTCCATTTGCTTATTCCTCTTGCGAAGCGGATGGAATCCCAGATATCTTCTGCAATCAGCATGTCATCGGTCTTTTCTCTGAGATATCCATGCGGCTCGAATGCTATGTTGAAGAATCCTTTCATCATCTCCCTCAGATGATCTCTCCGGATGATAAAGGCATCGACTGCTCTTGTGCGTTCTGGGTCTTCCTTCGGAAAAGTTCGTCCCATACATGCCATGTCATCACAGAAGTCCCACTCCTGCCCCATCCGCAGCCGGAAATATTCCTCCAGGGCAATCTGTGTGATTTTCATCTGTTCTTCCGTCAGCTCAATCTGATACTTCATGTCCATCATTCTCCTTCTGCCCCGGTTCCTGATTTTCCTGCTGTTCAAAGCCGATACCCAACCGCTCATTGATTAACGCCTTCCGCATTGCAAACCAGTCTTGGTCTAGTTTTTCGATGAATTCTGAACCATGCTGAGCCTTTAGTATAGTTTCGCGCTCTTCGTAGTACTTAATGGTATCCAGCGCTCCGAAGATAGCCCGGCGGTATTCCTCCAGCTCCTCATAGCGCTCCACGCTGCTCTTGTTCCATCTCCCATCCCTTGCCAGGCTGTCTTTCTCCTTCGTGAGATACTCCACCAGCCGATTCAGGTCTTCTTTGTAGCTCATGCTCATTTGCTTACCCCCTCATGTCTGCACCGCAATTCGGGCAGAATTTATAGTGTCCGAAATCTTCAATTACAGAATGAATAAAACCACATTCAGAACACTTATACATTCGCGCCCATGTTTCTATACCTTCAATATCCCACGCTTTGACGCGGTATCCGTGTGGTTCCCACTTTCCTCGCATCTGTTCCGGCTGTACAGATGGAAATCTATCTTCATCCATGACCTTATTGGCAAGTCCCCGGTACCCCCTATTCGCAAGCCATGCTGAAACACCGTGTCTGCTGATAGCATCACTCATCGCCCTCCTCCTTTGTACGGCTCCGGCAAGGGCATCCATGCAATCACCATCTCTGTCCGGTCAAAATTATCCTCGTTCCAATGGTCGCAATAGACTGCTTTATCTTTTGTTGTAGTCAGGTAAAAACCTCTTTCCTCCGGCAGTCTCTCACTGCATGGAATCCACATCTGTTCAAGCTGTTTTGGCTCGTAGCAATCTATTAATTCCCCTATCGCATACTTGCATTTCCGCAACACACATACATCCAAGCTATCTGCGCTATGTATGCATTTATCGCAATGATAAATATCCTGTTCCGGCTGTCCATTAATCAGGTCTTTCATCATCCACCTCCCTCATAACCAAAGATCCACCTCCGGCATATCCAGTCTCTCCGGAGACACCACCCAGACAAACCCGAATTTCTCATTCTCCCACCGTTCCAGAGTCGCAGAAGACAATGTACAATCTCCCCTAAGTGCTGCGGTCGCAAGCACCCAGTCGTACCAAAAGTCATCCGGCATGGCTTACATTATCTCCTTCCTGTGCTGCCGAATCCTCCCCGGTCACCGTTTCCCAGTTCCGTTACAGTCTCAAATATGACCGGGTCCTGGTGCCGCAGGATCCGAAACTGACATATTCTGTCGTTCTTCCGGATAAATGTTGCCCTGGTAGCATAAGCAGGAAAGTGCCATTCATCATTGTCTCCGCAGTAGCTTTCATCGATCACCCCGATAGAGTTTGCCATCAATATTCCGAAATGCTTAAATGTGCTGCTTCTGGGAGCCACGATAGCTTCATATCCCACCGGCAGTTCCATAGCTACACCCAGTGGAATCATCCTGTATTCCCCTTTTTCGATATGGACATCCTCCGCCGCCCGGAGGTCTATCCAGTCACCCTGGGATATCTCTTTTACAGGATCGATATCCGGTGTAAGATATTTGATTCTGATTCGTTTTGTTTTTCTAGCCGCCTCTCCCAATACCGCTGCAACTTCAGGAGACAAAACTTTCACACGTCTTTGCACCTCGTTATCTATGTTAAGCAGCTCCACCTTTTTCATATTCAGTCCTCCACCCAGCGGAATATGTTTGCGTACTTTATTCCGTTCTTCAGACACGCTGCATGACTTGCCATGTAAATATCTATATGTTTTCCTCGGACACCACGGTCTTCCACGATATATTCCCCGAATCCAGGGATCAGGATTCTTGTTCCCAGAGGCAGCGAACCGCAGGCTACGGTTCTGCCTTCTGCCGGCATCGTGCCGGATGCTGTCGGTCCTCCGGACCATCTCCCGCAACATTTTCTGCAATTACAGTAAAATGTCAATGTATGCTGTCCCAGCTGAACCCAATGTCCCTTTGGCATCCGCTCCATAAGTAATTCGGCAGGATCCTGCTGCCTGGTTTCTTCTCCTGTATCGGACCGAACCTCGACCGGAGTCTCACCAGCGATGCACACAATCGGTGCTCCTGCTGCCGCAATCAGAAGTCCAAGGATAATTCCGAACAGTATCATCAATCGTCGCATTTCACGCCTCCGTAGTTAAAATATTTCCAGGTGTCCGGTAGAACATAGCCATTTCACTCCATGAGAAGGCTCTGCCATTCTGCATAATGCACAGATTCCTGGTCTTTCTTCTCACTTTCGTTCTCTCCATCCTGGATTTCTCAATACCTTTGTCACGAACCCGGATATACATCACATCCCCTATACGCGTCCTGTCCTTCGACTCCTCTATCTCTCCCATGCGTATCGGATTATTTACCCTCGTTCCTACCATTCCCGGATAAACTCCTTCCGGATACTCTGGTCCTCCCGGTGTTCTCCAGAATCTCCTTCCCAGTCCTTTTCCTACCTCGATCATGCCGGCAGCTTCCATCTGCTCCATGTAATAGACAAGCACTCTCGGTTTCATCCCGCACTCTTTCGCGATATCCGTTACAATATGAGTCTGTCCTGTCTTCTCCATCCTCCGCATCGTCCGGAGGATTAACTCATGTTTCTTCCTGGTTTCCTCACATATCATGCTCTTAATAGTCTCCTTTCCGCGGGGAGTTTCCTCCCCGCTTTAGTCTCTGCCGTTCAATAGAGTGAGCCGTGATATATCAATCCTTCACAAGGATTCAAAGGTAATTCTTCCGAAAGAGCTTCATGAACATGTCGTGTCCGTACCGCTCCTCGAAATACATCTGGCCGATCTGCTTCAGCTTCTCATCGGCCTCATGATTCTCTCCATGGACTCCTTTCTTCCCTCGATGGCATTCCGGGCAGAGATGGACTGTCAGTCCGTATTTATCTGCAATCCTCCGATTTGCGGTCCCGTGGAAGATGTGATGCTTCTCCAGGTATCCCATCTTCCCGCACAGGTAACATTCTTCCGGATTCTTTTCTACGATTGACTTTTTCATCTCTCTCCCTCATAGCTATTCTTCTTGCTGCATCATTCATAGACTTCCGGAACATCCTGTCTCTGTCTGTGTCATACAGGAAACCTGCAGGATCCAGCGCATCCCGATAGTAGTGAAATGTATCCTGACATACTTCATCCCACAGGGATCCCAGGTATTCTCCGACATGGGAGTCCTCCCGGATGCTCCATGCAGCCTTCCTGACTTCCAGAAGTTCTTCCTTCGTCATGCTTCTTCTGTATCGCTCATGGTATAGGAGCGGCTGATAGCTATCTTTCCATCGCTCTTCATACGGATATCCCCTTTAATGCCGGAAAAGAGCTTAACTGACATTGATGTCATGGAACCGTCAATGATAAATGGCAGCGCACCTATGAGATAATCTGCAATCTCCGGTTCCTTCCCGAAGATTCTCTCAATGTGCTTCGCTGCATTTTTTCTCTTCTTTTCTTTTGCCCTGAAGCCTCTTGCTCCATCACATTCACAAAGATTCGTTGCATATTCGTCCAGCAGTCCCTGACCCATCTTTCCTCCGTCAGGCACTATCCTCATCTGTCCGCAGAATCGGCAGGCTCCCGTGGCCTCCGTGGTTCCCTCAGGCATCTCTCTTTTTTCGCTCATCGTGCTCTCCTTTCTTTCTTCGCTTTCGCTTTCGTCTCAGTGTCACCTCCGCAGCCTCCCAGTCCTCCGGAGACGGAGCTATCTTTACCATGTAGTACCTCTGGTACGGATAGCCGAGTTTGTCTGAGCCGTTATAGGTCAGGTCCGGCAGGAGTCGATATCCTGGTCTGGCTTTCGGTTCCATGGACCACATACCCTTCACATGCATGATTCTCTTCTCCGGCTGCGGATCGACCAGGTTCCGTGAACAGGAATATCTCTGTTTGAATCCTCCCGGCTTTTTATATGTCTTATCTGTCTCTTTTATGAGATACACTGCCAGCTTCTCATACTCACCTGTATCATCCAGGTCAACGTACTTTGGCCTCCCGGTTCCACCTGCTGCCCTCCAACACTTCCTTACTAGGTCATTGGTGGTGACCTTGCCATCATTTATCTGATTGATCACGATATGGTGATGTATGGCCTTGTTCTCATACTCTGTTACTAAGATGTATTTGTACGGGACCTTCCTCTTTCGGAATTCCTTCCGCATCCCCTGGTGGAACAATCTTATGATCTCCCGCGCTTCATCCGGCGTCGGCCTTCCCTGCTTTCCGTCATAGGTGAGGATGGTATGGACATCTCCCGGTCTGAAGTTGGCATTCAGTTTTCTCACCAGCTTCCGGGCCGCATACCTTGCATTGGCCTCCTCTATCTCTGCCGCACTCTTTTTTGCCCTGGTCGTTCCTGCTCCCCTGAGTCTCCTGGGGATATGCTTTATGATTTCGATGGTTGCCCCGCAATGATATTCCAGCTGCTCATATTCCATGTTGGGAAACCTCTAAAGTTAATCCGTTTGATCCAGTCAGAAAGCGGTCTTCGCCGCTTTTTTTGTTGCAATTCTGGATGGATGTTTTTATAATGAAAAGTGTTTATCAGCTGTGGACGAACTCCACAAGAAGCGCCTGCTGCCCGGCAGGCGCTTTTCCTTTACATACACATCACGGTCAAGGCAATTGCAGCCATTGCTGCTAAGACTTCGATGTATCCACTCCAGGAGTGTACAAAGTCTCTGAACGGGGTTTTCTCTTCCTCATGCACTTCGGGCAGATATACTCTGTTCGGATTCGTTGTAAGCGGGATATATTCCAGATTTTTCCGCACTCCTGACACAAAGCTTTCCTCGCATGTGGAAATCGTTTCATATCTCATAGTTGCCTCCTATTCCTCGATGACGCTGTATTCATAATGTAGAATCGGTCCATGCTCAAAGGTTGTCTCCGTCAGGATGGACCGTATCCTTGTTTTTGATGCTCTCCCCGGCAGTGTCCGCCGGACTATTTCTCCTGATTTCATATAGATTGCAATCTCTGTCCGAAGGGATGTCTCTTTCGCCGGTCTGCCGTTCCTGCGTTTAGATTTCATAACCTATAGCCTTCTGTTCCTCTCTTGCCTCCCGGAGCCACTGCTGGATTCTAAGAATTACTGTCCCAGGTGCGCTAAGCGGATTCTGCCGTATATATCTGATGCTTCTTACATCCTTATAGCCGAGTCTCCGTCTCAGGTCCTCGTCAGTCCATTTTCTCCTGGTCTTCAGCTCGTTCATCTGGTTCACAAACGCCAGCTTCGCTTCCTCTACCGAATCTGCTCTCTTCGTCATGGTCAGCCTCCGTTATCGTGCACTCTTCACTCCAGATGTTCTCCGGCATGAATTCTGTTATCAGCTTTCTATACAAGTCTGCAGAGCCTGCATCCTGTTTCCGGAATTCATACTCGATTGTCCTGATGACCTTCATGGTATCCAGACAAAGCGCCGCCGGGTCTCCATCAACGTTATAGGCCACCGCAGAACCATTAATCGTTATCATTAACACTGTTTTTCCGCCCCTTTCTTTCCGCTGCCATTCCGATCAATGCTGCCAATACCAACGGCATCGATTTTTTCCGCGTTTCTGCAAATATGTCGATCATCATTGACAGCATGATCATCTGATTTTCCTCTGGCAGACCCTGGAAGATTTCAATCATCTTGCAACCCTGGTTCATATAACTGTATAATTCACCATGAACCCTCTCCGGATCCTCGTCCCAGTCCGTTACTTTCGCCCAGTTGGTCCATTCCTTCTCGGAATTCCCTTTCTGTCTTTCCTCGCCTGTCATTAAATTGACCTGGACCTGGAATCCAGTTTCATCTCCCGGTCCGATTGTGTAACCTGCTGTCCATTCATCCAGCAGCTCCGCATCTGTACAGATTTCCTTAGGGCTTCCATGGCCTATCAGCTTGATTGCGTTCTTCCGCACAGCCTCCACTTCTTCCTGTACTCTTTTCAGTGTTATCATTCGTCCCCCTTATCCGGGATGATCATTGTGCATCCCGACATTAAAAGCTTCGTTATCTCCAGCATCGCCTTCCTGCAGCGGTTCCTGTCGCTGTACCAGGCTATCTCTTCCATGTTTCCGTTTCTGTCCTCTACATTGATTGTTTTGCCGCTTTCTCCGACTACAATCTGGACGATGTGTTCCAGGTTAATGATCCTGCTGCCGTTCTGGTTCGTAATGAATCTCATTACCATCCCTCCCTCCGGAAGTCATCGTCATACAGTTTCAGTACGCCTTTCAGGTTCCAGTCCGGATATTCACTCCGGATTACCGGATACAGGTCCACCTTATTGGCGTACCCATCAAACCTGACGGCCATCACCTCATCTCCATCCTTCCTACACAGCGTGGCCACATAGGAATAGAAGGTTGCCTTCTTCATTCTTCCCGAATCGCTCATGACGAAATCGGTGTATTCCGTTGGTTTTCTCATGCATGTGCCTTTCCGGCTGTCAGCTCGTTCAGCTCCACAGCCTCTGTTTCTTCAAACAGTTCCTTACTACCGACTTCCAGCAACAGGATCGGATGTTCATATGCTTCCGGAGACATCATCCCCATGGCGCTGATTCCATAGAAGCATCTCGACTTCGGATTCGCACATAAGATATAGACTTCCGTCTCATCCTTGAAGTTCAGCAGATAATCTACCAGTTCTTTTGTGGTCATAAGGTCCTTTCTGGGTGCTTGGGGAAGCACAAAATAATTACATTTGTGTCTAATTAAGACACTTCATCGGCAAAAAAAATATCGTTAACTCCAGCAGCATCCAGGTCATACTTTCTTTTAATGCTCATGATTTCTCCCTGGGTAAACTCAGCACCATTAGTTTCATTGATCTTCGCTGAGAACGTACTTCTAGCCATCTTCAAATAACTAGCCAGAGTTGCTCCCGTGTCACCATGAAGCTTCATTACCGATTCTAATTTGGCCTTATTCAATTTGATCCCTCCTATTCTTGTGTGTCTTCATAAGACACTTTCACAATATCATTGTTCATTTTACTTGTCAATATGCATTTCTGCTTTTTCGGACACTTTTATTGATTTTTCGTTTCCTCTGTTGTATTATTAAGACACTCTTAGCTAATTAGGAGAATCTTTTTGTAAAAGAGGTGATATGATGGGAATGAGTGAAAGGATTAAAGAACGTAGGCTTCTGATAGGTCTTACTCAGGAGGAGCTCGCGCAGCGCCTCGGCCTTCAGAAATCCGCTATCGCAAAATATGAAAATGGGCGTGTAAAGAATATCAAGCGGTCTATTATTGTCCACATGGCTCAGATTCTTGAATGCTCCCCAACATATCTTCTTGGCTTCGATGATGATACCAGCAAAGAAGCATCTCATATAATTGAGGTTCCTTCTTATGATAATGTCTCCCCCGTGGCCAAACGCTCTATTCCTGTCCTTGGCAAGATTGCCTGTGGGGAACCTATCCTTATGGATGAGCAGGTAGAACTCTATGTGGATGCTGCCGGCAAGTTCCAGTGCGACTACATCCTCTGGGCAAAGGGAGACTCCATGATTGGCGCCGGCATCCATAATGGCGATGCTGTATTCATCCGGAAACAGCCTACTGTCGAAAATGGAGAAATTGCAGCTGTAGCAATCGGTGATGAGGCTACCCTGAAGCGGTTCTACTTCTATCCGGAGAAAAGTATGATGATCCTCCGGGCAGAGAATCCTGCCTTCCAGGATATTATCAAGACGGATGATGAGCTGGCAGATGTGATAGTGCTCGGAAGAGCAATGTCTGTGCAGACGCTGCTGAAGTAAATAAAAAGCACCTGGTGGTTTTCTCCAGGTGCTAAAAATCATATATTTAACCAGGCAGCCGGTAGGGCGGCGCCATACTCCCGATCCTAGTCTTGCGGAGAGGGGGAATGCTTATGTCTTCTTATGAAGAATTAATGATTATGTTGACCTTCGGTCTTCTGATTGTTGCTATTCTGAATCTGAAAAAATAAGCAGAGCCGCTCTGACCTTGGGCAGTTGAAGCAGCTCTGCTAATTTAATTGCGCTGGATCGGGAAGCTGTGACCTTCCTTACCGGCTGTCTTGCTAAGTACATGATAACAAATTACTCCCTCGTTTTCAAGTTTTCGTAATAATTTATCATGTATTAATACCCTGAGTACAAGACCCTTCTTGTATTTTAAGAAATAGAGGGTCAATCATTTTTCTTGTGGGATTGGCCATGCCACACTATAGGTTGCTAATACCGTCCGCCAGCCTTGACATGAACCTCAGGCAATGCTTCAGGGTTATCACCCCGACGGCGACGAACTCAGG
>Ga0256405_10001372_pt1 | contig 66762 bp, 62 predicted proteins | sample RumenRJG_02DNA_FD_189096 | JGI IMG/M metagenome (GOLD analysis project Ga0256405, IMG submission 189096) | Bovine rumen microbial communities from Lethbridge, Alberta, Canada - RJG_02 | ecosystem: Host-associated > Mammals > Digestive system > Stomach > Rumen | place: Canada: Alberta... | reverse complement strand
GTTTTAATGACGGATGCAAGAACCATAAAAGCGCACGCCAGACCAACTGTTTCCCTCATTATACAAAAACAAGTGCAGCTACAGATATACATATCTGTCAACTACACTTCTATGGTACTAAAAAGGCGCCCTTTTATTTCTAGGGCGCCGGTAATAGTGGCATTATCATCAGTTCTGAGGATATTTTGCGTCATAGATCTTATCCAGGACCTTTGTAAGGAAGATCTCAGCGTCGAGATCGTACATCTTGACAAAGCCGTCTATGGTCATTCCTGACTTTTCTTCAAAGTCTTTGATGCTTTCGCCGCCTGCTGCTTCTACGTACTTCAGAAGTTCTTCCGTGTATTCCGCATCAGAGAGTTCAAGTCCTTCCTTGTTGCAAAGTCCGAATACAACTACCTTGTTGTCGACCTGGCTCTCTGCGAGCTGCTGGATGCCTTCGTTGTATGCCTCTTCTCCTCCGATAGCCTCCAGGTATTCATCCCAGTTTGCTCCGTTCGATTCGACGTAGTTCTTATACTGTTCCTTAAGGCTTTCGGTAAGCGTTTCAACTTCTCCGTCAGGACGCTTGAGCACGTTCGAAGCTGCTACGATCTGCTGATAAAGATCGGTCTTCGCATCAAAAAGAGCGTTTTCATTCGCCTGTTCCTGAAGGGTCTCCTTTATGAAAGCTCTGTACTCTTCCTCGGTGGAAGCTTTATCTTCGCTGTCCTTTTTCATGAACTCTTCATCAAGTTCCTGCATGATTGTCTCATTCTTCTTAAGAACGGTAACTTCAAAAGTCACAGGCTTTCCGGAGAGCTCCTCGTTCATTGAATACGGGTCGGGGAACTGAAGTTCAAGAGTAACAGGCTCTCCTATGGTAGCTCCATAAAGGCCTTCCTGGAAACCGTCTATCATTGAAGCCTGTCCAAGAACGAGGTCATAGCTGTCGGAACTCATTCCCTCGGGTGAGCTTCCATCCTCAAGCGTACCCTTGAAGGCGATCGTAACGCTGTCACCCTCCTGAACTGTTCCTTCGGTGATCTCCTTTGTCTCAGTTGAGGCCGCCTGAAGTCTGCTGTCGATCTCTGCCTGCACCTGCTCGTCCGTAACTTCCACGGGCTGAGCTTCAAAATCAAAGCTCATGTAATCGGGGAGTTCCAGATACTCTTCATAGTTGAGCGTGTCATAAGGACTGATGTCAGGTGTAACTGTTTCTGCACCGCAGCCCGCCATGAGACATACCGTCATGGCAACTGCCAATAAAATTGCTGTAACTTTTTTCATTATTGTTTAGTTCCTTTCTGCTGTAGTTGTTTTACACGGCGTTATCAACCTTGATCTCTCTGTTAACTATCTTCTGCTTGAGGTTGTTCACCTGTATCGTGAGATCCAGATCCACCAGCTGCGCCGAATCATTGTTTCCGTAGGTAATGCTTATATAGCGTTTTGAAGCATCCGCGGTAAGTTTGGTTCCTCCCTCAAACGTACCGTAGTCGTAGTAGTTTTTCACGAGGTTGAACAGTACGGTGCTCATTTCCTCCTTCATGGAACAGAGAATAACGTCATCGTACTGAGGGAAGTCGAGTTTGAGATCTCTTCCGATTCCCATGGAGTATGCACCTTTTTCCTTTATTTCGTGCAGTATGCCCTCTCCGGTCTTGCCGGGCAGATGGTAGATGATGTCAGCTCCGCGGCTGAGCAGTTCATTTGCCATCCTCCTTCCGAGTTCAAAATCGTTATAGTTGCCTCCGGCGTGGTTCGTGATCACCTCTACCGTGTCGTTAGCCTGCCGTGCTCCCTGTGTGAATCCGGCGATGATGCCGTTGCTGTACGCATCATCATCTCCGGCAGCGATTCCGATTATCCCGGTCTTTGACATAGCCGCCGCCACGTAACCCGTTATGTATGAACCTTCATTTCCGGCAAACACCACGCACTCAAGGTTCGCGTAGTCACCGGGGTTTTCGACTGAGTCGCATAACCAGATGAAGTTCGTGTAGGGGTATTCCTGAGTAACATCTGTGATCTCCCAGAATTCGGGTCCGACTGCCACGACGAGATTGGACTCTCCTGCAGCTTTCATCATCTGCTGCTTATATCCCTGGTCCTTGCACTCGATGTAGCTGATGTTCACACCGTAGTCAGTGAGAAGAGCTCCTCCCTCTAATGCCGAGTCGCTGAAAGACTTGTCGCCTGCAGCGGAGGGAACTATTATCGTCACCTTCAGATCACTGTTGCTGTTTTTTTCCTGTATAACACTGCCCAGATATACGAATCCTACTATAAGAAGGACCATTATCAACAGCAATGATATGCTTTTTTTCATTATGTTATTTCCTCTCAAGCGTTATTATTTGTTGGCTTCCTCAACCGCTACAGCGCAGGCTACGGTAGCGCCTACCATGGGGTTGTTGCCCATTCCCACGTAACCCATCATGGCAACGTGCGCGGGAACGGATGATGAACCGGCAAACTGTGCGTCTGAGTGCATCCTTCCCATAGTGTCTGTCATTCCGTATGATGCGGGACCTGCTGCCATGTTGTCTGGATGGAGCGTACGTCCTGTGCCTCCGCCGGAAGCTACTGAGAAGTACTTCTTTCCCTGTTCCATGCATTCCTTCTTGTATGTGCCTGCAACGGGATGCTGGAATCTGGTGGGATTGGTTGAGTTTCCTGTGATGGAGACGTCGACCTTCTCGCTGTGCATGATGGCAACGCCTTCTCTGACGTCGTCAGCTCCGTAGCATCTTACAGCTGCTCTTTCACCCTTGGAATATGCAGTCTCCTTCACGACCTTGAGTTCTCCCGTGTAGTAGTCGAACTGAGTCTGGACGTATGTGAAGCCGTTGATCCTGGAAATGATCTGAGCGGCATCCTTTCCGAGACCGTTAAGGATGACTCTGAGCGGTTTCTGTCTTACCTTGTTCGCTGATCTTGCGATACCGATGGCTCCCTCAGCAGCAGCAAATGATTCATGTCCTGCAAGGAAGCAGAAGCAGTCTGTATCTTCTCTTAAGAGTTTCGCGGCAAGATTGCCGTGTCCGAGGCCTACCTTCCTGTCCTCGGCAACAGAGCCGGGGAGACAGAATGCCTGAAGGCCGATACCAATGGCTTCAGCTGCGTCTGCAGCCTTTACGGCACCCTTCTTGAGAGCGATCGCTGTTCCGGCTACATATGCCCAGCATACGTCTTCGAAACAGATGGGCTGTATGCTCTTTGCGGTCTGATAGGGATCCAGGCCCTTTGCCTTGCAGATCTCATATGCCTCTTCCAGGTTTGCGATCCCGTATTCATTAAGAGCTGCGTTTATCTTATCTATCTTACGATCGTAATTTTCAAACATGATATCCATAGCGCACCTCCTTATTCCTCACGAGGATCGATCTTTTTGACCGCCTCGTCAAATCTTCCGTACTTACCGCAGGCCTTGGCCATGGCTTCTGCCTTTTCAGTTCCCTCTTTTTTGAGAGCATCCATGAGTTTGCCAAGATTTACGTACTCGTAACCTATTATGTTTCCTTCTTCATCAAGACCGAGTCTGGTGATATAGCCTTCTGCCAGTTCCAGATATCTGGGTCCTTTTTCCTTGGTCGAGAAAATAGTTCCGACCTGGGAACGGAGACCTTTTCCAAGGTCTTCCATCGATGCTCCCACTGCAAGTCCGCCTTCTGAGAATGCAGACTGTGTTCTGCCGTATACGATCTGCAGGAAGAGTTCTCTCATGGCTGTGTTTATAGCGTCACACACCAGGTCAGTATTCAGAGCCTCAAGAAGTGTCTTTCCGATCAGGATCTCACCTGCCATGGCAGCGGAATGCGTCATCCCGGAGCATCCTATGGTCTCAACAAGCGCTTCCTCGATGATGCCGTCCTTTACGTTAAGGGTGAGCTTACAGGCTCCCTGCTGAGGAGCGCACCAGCCGATACCGTGTGTAAAGCCGTTGATATCGGAGATCTGCTTGACCTGTACCCACTTTCCCTCTTCGGGGATCGGTGCAGGTCCGTGATATGCGCCTTTGTTTACAGGGCACATGTTCTGTACTTCTTTAGTGTAGATCATTTTTTCCTCCATATCCTTTCAGGCTGTGCCTGAACAGTGATAATTATAATCCTATTATTTCCTTGATGAGTTCGGGTCTTTCGACCTTTTTCTCAGATATCTCAAAGGCCTTCGAAGCCTCTTCAAGTCCTTCCTTTACCTTGGCGGGATCGTTTCCGTAGAATGTAGCGAGAAGTTCTCCTTTTTCGACCCTGTCGCCTACCTTCTTATTGAGGACGATGCCTGCGGCGAGATCTATCTCGTCTTCCTTCGTCTCTCTTCCCGCTCCGGTCTTCTGTGATGCGAGGCCTATCTGTCTCGCCCTTATGGCGCTGACGTATCCGTCTTTTTCCGCCCTGAGTTCTTCCTTTACAGAAGCCTGAGGGAACATGGAATAATCGTAAACGATATCCTCGTTTCCTCCCTGAGCGTCGATGAATCTTCTCATCTGGGCGAGTCCGGTGCCGCTTTCAAGGGCATCCTTCGCCATCTCAAATCCCTTTTCAGGGGTATCTGCCCTTCCGCCGAGATATATCATTATTCCCGCAAGGCGTTCGCTGAGCTCCGTTATATCCTCAGGACCTCTGCCTTTCAGGGTGTCGATGGCTTCCTGTACTTCAAGAGCGTTTCCTACGGCCTTACCGAGAGGCTGGTTCATATCCGTGATGCAGGCTACGGTGCGTCTTCCGGCATCATATCCGATATCCACCATTAGATCCGCCAGAGTTACGGCGTCGTCCAGGTTCTCCATGAAAGCTCCGTCTCCGCACTTAACGTCCAGCACGATGGCGTCTGACCCCGCGGCCAGTTTTTTGCTCATGATGGAGGATGCGATAAGTCCGAAATTATCTACTGTAGACGTAACGTCCCTGAGAGCGTAAAGCTTCTTATCCGCGGGAGTTATGTGGCCACTCTGTCCCATTACAGCCATGCCAATGCCGTTCACCTGTGCGAGGAACTCATCGGGTTCGAGCACGGTCCTGAATCCGGGGATGGACTCCATCTTGTCCACTGTGCCTCCGGTGAATCCCAGACCGCGGCCTGACATCTTGGCGATGGGAACTCCGCATGATGATGCAAGCGGTGCCACGACGAGTGTGGTCTTGTCTCCCACTCCTCCGGTGGAGTGCTTGTCGACCTTGATCCCCTTGATGGAGCTGAGGTCGACGGTGTCTCCCGAGTATCTCATAGCTGCCGTGAGAGTGTAGGTCTCCTCCTTGGAAAGTCCCCTGAAGTAGATCGCCATGAGGAGCGCGGATACCTGATAATCGGGGATCTCACCCTTCACATATCCGTCGATCCACCACTTGATCTCTTCCGGAGAGAGTTCGCCGCCCTCACGTTTTTTGTAGATTATGTCATTCATGTTGAAACTCATAAGATTATCTCCTCTTTGAACGATGTTCCGAAGCCTGTTCCTTCAACTCCGAGAAGGTCGCATACCGTGGCTCCGAGATCTGCAAAGGAACTCCTGATGCCGAGATCCACTCCCTTTTTAAGCTTCTTTCCGTATGCGATTACAGGAACGTATTCCCTGGTGTGATCTGTTCCCGGTGCCGTGGGATCGTTTCCGTGATCCGCGGTGATGAACAGGATGTCATCTTCTGACATATGTTCGATTATCTCAGGGATCCTGGCATCGAATCTTTCGATGTTCTCACCGTATCCCTTGGGATCGCGCCTGTGTCCGTACTTGGCGTCGAAGTCCACGAGATTCGTGAAGATGAAGCCATCGAAATCCTTATCCAGAGCATCCAGCGTATTGTCCACACCGTTCATGTCATTTTTATTATGTACGGATTCGGTCACGCCTGCACCGTTGAAGATATCGCTTATCTTTCCTACGGCGTAGACGGTCTTTCCGGCTTCTTTTATCTTGTCAAGGATGGTAGGTCCGAAAGGCGTTACTGAATAGTCGTGTCTGTCGGATGTCCTTTCCCTTTCACCTTCGTCGTTTATTATATAGGGTCTGGCTATGACTCTTCCGCAGGCGAATTCACCCACCAGCATCTCTCTTGCCACTTCACAGTAGTGATAAAGTGTGTCCAGTCCGAACTTCTCAACGTTGAGCGCGATCTGGAACACAGAGTCTGCTGAAGTGTATACGATGGGCTTGCCTGTGGCTTCCGATTCGTCTCCAAGATCTTCTATGATCTGAGTACCGGAAGCAGGATAGTTTCCGATGCACTCGATACCTATCGCCTTCTCGTACATGTCCATGAACTTCTTGGGGAATCCGTTGGGATACGTCTTGAAGGGAACGTCGGTCTTAAGCCCTGCGATCTCCCAGTGTCCCGTTGTGGTGTCCTTTCCCTTGGAAGCTTCAGCCATCTTGCCGAAACATCCCATGGGTTCCGGTGATGCGAGCCTTCCCTCCATCACCCCCTGAATGTTTCCCCAGCCGAGTTTGAGCATGTTGGGGATCTGAAGTCCGTTATTGAACTCCCATATATGTCCGAAGGTATCGACACCCTTGTCTCCGTAATCCGCTGCGTCCGGCATCTCGCCGACTCCGAGGCTGTCTGTGACCACGATAAGTACTTTCATTTATAGCCCTCCTATATCAATCTAAGCGGTCTGGCATCAAGATAGTCCAGACTTACCAGTTTATACTCTACTCCGTTCAACACGCCTTTGATGCCGCGTCTGAACTTTTCCTTTCCGTGGAGATGACCGTAAACACAGGTCTTGACTCCGTATTCACTCATCAGTTCCGTGAAGCCGGATACCTGATGCTTGTCATTCGTAGGCGGATAGTGGAGCACTCCGATGATATCTCTTGCTCCCTTTTTCCTGCCGTCTTCAAGAGAAGCCCTGAGCCTCAGGAGCTCCCTGGAATATATCTTCTGATCGTGCTCGTCGAATCCCTCGGTACCGGGGCAGTTCCAGCCTCTGGTGCCGCAGATCGCCAGATCTCCGATCATATACGCTTCGTTATGGACGAAATTCATTCTTGGATCTTTTTTGATCCTCTTAACCATGTGTCCGGATCCGTTGTCCTCTTCGTATTCTTCTCCGTAAAGAAGATCCAGAACCCTGTGGGAAGTCCACCAGAGATCGTGATTTCCCTTAAAAAAGATCTTAGTGCCGGGAAGGTCTTTCAGCCAGTCGAGGTCGTACTTAGCTTCCTCGATCCCGAGTCCCCAGGAGAGGTCTCCTGCCACTATCACATAGTCCTCTTCTGCTACCTCTTCCGTCCAGTTTTTATATAGTTTCTGCCAGTGACCCTCCCACTCCGGTCCGAAAACGTCCATGGGCTTATCCACCCCGGGCGCAAAGGACAGGTGGGTATCACCTATCGCAAACAATCTCATCTATATGTCAGTCCTCGTCTTTTGAGTAGAAAGCTTCTGAAAGGCCCAGCATCTCGTCGCTTTCGCGGCCGTCCAGAGCCTCCACTGATCTGAGTTTCCTCTCTATGGCCTTGGTCCTGGTGCCTACCAGTTTATCCAGCTCCTCGTCCGCCTGTCTCAGGCGCAGTCTGGTCTGCTCCAGCGTTTTCCCGAAGGTACTGAACTCAGTCTTCACAGCTCCCAGCACCTCCCAGACCTCGCTTGAATGCTTCTGTATAGCAAGCGTCCGGAATCCCATCTGCAGGCTGTTCAGAAGTGCCGCCATGGTCGTAGGCCCTGCGATGTTCACCTTGTGTTCCCTCTGGAGAGTCTCCACCATACCGCGGTTAACGACCTCGGAGTACAGTCCCTCGAAGGGCAGGAACATTATGGCAAAATCCGTGGTGTACGGCGGTGCCACATATTTCTCGTGTATGTCTTTAGCTTCCTGCTTGAGAGTGGTCTCAAGCGCCTTCCAGCATCTTTCAACCATCTCCCTGCTTCCGCTTTCGTAAGCGTCCCTCAGCTGAGCATAGCGGTCTCCGGGAAATTTAGAGTCGATGGGAAGATATACCGGACGCTCACCCTCTCCGGGGAGCTTAACTGCGAACTCAACTCTTTCGCGGGATCCGGGTACAGTTGCGATATCCTCCTCGTACTGTTCCTTGGAAAGGATCTCCTCCAGTATCGCACCGAGCTGTACTTCCCCCAGTATGCCTCTGGTCTTCACGTTGGAGAGCACCTTCTTAAGATCTCCCACGCCTTCCGCCAGGCTCTGCATCTCGCCGACGCTCTTATATACCTGCTCCATGGACTGGCGCATATATTCAAGCTTGCGCTCATTCTCAACTGCCATGGATGATATCCTGGCATTCATGTCCATCAGTCTGGCGTCTACCCTGGCACCGTTTTCCTGAAGCCTGCTGTCTATCAGGACATTGGAGTTTTTACTCATGTTGAGGTATGCCTTGGCCATGGCGTTCACCTCGCGGTTGAGCCCCCGGTTCGACATGATCAAAAATACGATCAGTACCAGACTCAGCGCGACTATCGTTGCCAGAAAAAGTATCAGCGTATTCGTATCAAGAGACGCAATAGTATCGTTCATATCTCAATTATACCCTTTTATGTGTGTTACATATGACGGGAAACTGTTCAGACGGTGATTGCCCGAACTTATCCAGCGCCTTCTTTAACTAATATATCATATCACTTTTCAGAGCAAGAATCAACCGGACATTAATCCCTGCTGCATGGCTTCAAAAGTGTCATACTATTTGGTCAAATAACTTGTACAAACGGAATATTTTTGTTAAAATTAGGTATCTATACAAAAAATTGGCTGATTCTTTGCTTTTGTTGACAGAAAGAAGGGACTGATTATGATAACCGGAGCAGAAGCTATGGTAAAATGCCTCGAGGCTGAAGGTATCACGAAGATTTTCGGGTATCCCGGAGTTGCCATAGCGCCATTTTATGAAGGATTATATAATTCCAATATTGAGCACATCCTCGTACGCCAGGAACAGGCTGCGGGAAATGCTGCCTCAGGATACGCCAGAGTATCCAGGAAGCCTGCCGTATGCGTCACCACATCCGGACCGGGAGCAACCAATCTTATCACCGCTCTCGCCACGGCATATGCGGACAGCATCCCCGTGATCGCCATAACAGGTCAGGTCTCTTCCGATCTCTTGGGAAAGGACGTCTTTCAGGAAGCAGATATGACAGGTGCTACGGAATCCTTCACCAAGTATCGCTATCTGGTAAAAGACGTTAACGATATCCCAAGGATCTTCAAAGAAGCTTTCTATATCGCGAATACAGGCCGTAAGGGGCCCGTCCTTATCGACGTTCCCATCGACGTTCAGGAAGCCAAGCTGAAGAAGGAATTCAAATACCCTGACAGCGTGGAGATCCGCGGATACCGACCCAATACCAAAGGCAACAAGCAGCAGCTCAGCAAGGTCATCCAGGCCATCAAGAGAGCCAAAAAGCCCATAATCTGCACCGGCGGAGGCGTGATATTGGGAAACGGCGAAGATCATATAAGGCGTTTCTGTGAGAAGTTCAACATCCCCTGCGTGTCCACTATGATGGGTATAGGAGTCCTTCCCAAGGCTCATCCCCTCTATTTCGGCATGCTTGGAAATAACGGCAAGCCCTATGCGAACAGAGCCATCGCCCTTTCGGACCTCATGATCATCGTTGGCGCCAGGATCGCTGACAGGACAGTCCCCACTCCCGACAAGCTAGAGAGTCAGGTGAAGATCATACATATCGATATCGATACCGCTGAGATCGGCAAGAATCTGGGCCCTACCCTTCCTCTGGTTGGCGACGTTAAGAATATTTTCGACGAGCTTATCAAGGAAGACATCCAGCCCAAGGCTCAGTCATGGATCGATGAACTTAACGAGATCAAGCACAGCACCGTGGATACCAGAGTATTCAGCGACAAGTTCGTCAACCCGAACATCCTCGTCCAGAAGCTCGCCGAAAAGATGGAGGACGACGCTATCTACGTGGCTGACGTGGGTCAGAACCAGCTCTGGTCAGCAGACAACTACGTCATGAAAAAGGGTCGCTTCCTCACTACAGGCGGCATGGGAACCATGGGGTACTCCATTCCCGCCGGCATGGGAGCCAAGATGTATGCACCTGATAAGCAGGTAGTTTGCGTCATAGGAGACGGAGCTTTCCAAATGTGTATGAACGAGCTGGCTACCATTAAGGACCACGGCGTGCCTCTTAAGATCCTGATCATAAAGAACCGCTATCTGGGCCTTGTAAGAGAATATCAGGACAAGACCTATGAAGGCCATCACTCCGGAGTAGAACTCTTCGACTATCCGCACTGCGATAAGATCGCAGAAGCCTATGACATGCCATATTTCCATGCTGAGCACACTTCAGAGCTCGATAAGACTCTGGATGAGTTCCTCAGCTGCAAAGAGGCATGCATCATGGTCTGTGAAGTCGACAAGGAAGATAATTCGAAGTAAGGAGGTGCCCGGATATGAAAGGAATATTTACAGTACTGGTAGAGAATAAATCCGGTGTGCTTTCACAGATCTCCGGATTGTTTGCAAGAAGAGGCTTCAACATTGACAGCCTTGCCGTAGGCGAGACTGAGCGTCACGACATCTCATCCATGACAATCGTTTCCACCGGAGACGAGAGGACCATAGATCAGATCGAGAAGCACCTCAACAAAAAAATTGACGTAATAAAGGTGAGAAGGCTTTCAGAAGCCCAGACCATCTCCCTCGAGATGATGCTCATGAAGGTTTCCTATAACCCTAACAACAGGGCTGCCCTCATCGAGCTCTGCACCATCACGGGAGCCAAGATCATGCATGTTTCACCGAAGCACATCATACTTGAGCTCCACAACACTCCGGATTTCATCGAGAACTTCATCGAGCTGGTAAGAACTTACGGCATAGTTGAGATCCAGAGGACCGGCACGATATCGCTGGAAAAGAACTGATGAGGCATGGTTATTTTCAACTGGTGATTTCAGATCATAGACTATTTTTTATTATTTAAGCAAAAGTAGTTTACACAAAATAACATAACAAGCAAAAAAATAAACTAAGAATCCGTATCAGGCCATTCTTAGTTTATTTTTTCCTCATCGGAGACTGCTTTCTTTGGGATCCTTCCGCTTCTCTGATCCTATTCTCAAAAGTAATAGACTAATAATTCGTTTTACTATAGTTTTAGTTTATGACATGTCTTCTTCAACAAAAAAATGTAAACTAACAAACTTAACTTATCATTATATAGTTTACTTTTACGAAAACTATCATTTAATTGCTTTTTAGATAAAAAAAGTGTAATATTGATAAAGATAACCTGACAATTTTGATAACGGAGAAAGATATGAAATACGATTTTACAAGCATCCTCGACAGAAGAGGAATGGACGCCATAGCTGTTGACCCCGGAACAGACCCTTACGGTATCGCTCCTAAGGGAATCATCCGCGAAGGCTTTGATATCATTCCCATGTGGGTGGCTGACATGAATTTTGCCACCGCTCCCACCATCATTGAAGCCATAATCGAACGTGCAAAACATCCCGCTTTCGGATATTTTGCACCGAGAAAGGAATACTACGACAGCATAATCAGCTGGCAGACCAGGCGTAACGGAGCCGAAGGCCTTGAAGCTAAGCACATAGGATATCAGAACGGCGTTCTGGGCGGTGTTATCAGCGCTCTTAAAGTTCTTTGTTCTGACGGGGACAACGTGCTTGTACACGCTCCTACCTACGTTGGCTTCCTGGAAGAAGTGGGAGCAGTAGGCTACAATCTGGTAGGAAGCGAACTTAAGAAGGACGAGAACGGCGTATGGCGCATGGACTATGAGGATATGGAGGAAAAGATAAAGAGATACCATATCCACACCGCGATCATGTGCTCCCCTCATAACCCCACCGGCAGAGTATGGGAACGCGGGGAACTTGAAAAAGCTTACGATATCTTTAAAAGAAACAACGTTTATGTAGTTTCCGATGAGATCTGGTCTGACCTTATCCTGGAGGGCCATAAGCACGTGCCTCTTCAGTCCGTGTCAGAAGATGCAAAGTACAGAACTGTCGCAATGTACGCCCCCTCCAAGACCTTCAACCTGGCAGGTCTTCAGGGAAGCTACCATATAATCTACAACGATTACCTGAGAGACCGCATCTCGCGCCAGTCCTCCCTTCCGGTGTATAACGCCATGAACGTGCTTTCCATGCACGCTCTCATCGGCGCATATAAGCCTGAGGGAGAGGAATGGCTTGATCAGCTGAGATCTGTCCTCACAAAAAACGTGGACTTCGCGTGTGACTTCATCCATGAGAATTTCAAAGGAGTTGAAGTCTCACATCCACAGGGAACTTACATGCTGCTCCTCGATTGCCATGAATGGCTTGAAGACCATGGCAAGACTCTTGATCAGCTCCTCAGATCAGGAGTAGAGGTGGGAATATTCTGGCAGGACGGCCGTCAGTTCAACAGACCTGATTCCATTCGTCTCAACCTGGCTCTTCCCTTCTCAAGAGTTGAGGAGGCCTTCAGAAGGATGAAGAAATACGTATTCTGAAAATAAAAAATGCATTAAAAAACTCCGGTAGGCATGACCTTTACCGGAGTTTTTGATTTCATATTAGAACCGATTAAGCAAGGGCTGCCTTTGCCTTTTCGCAAAGTGCAGTGAAACCTGCTGCATCATAGATAGCCATCTCGGAGAGCATCTTTCTGTTGATTTCGATTCCGCTCTTCTTGAGACCGTCCATAAGTCTGGAATAGCTCATTCCGTTCATTCTTGCTGCAGCGTTGATCCTTGCGATCCACATCTGGCGATACTGTCTCTTCTTAAGCTTTCTTCCTACGTATGCTGATCTTAAGGATCTCATAACAGCCTGGTTAGCAACCTTGAACTGCTTGGACTTAGCACCGTAGAATCCCTTAGCCTGCTTTAAAACTTTTTTATGTCTCTTATGGGCATTTAAGCCGCCTTTTACTCTTGCCATATTTCTTACCTCCTATTATTTAGCCATTGATCTGAGCATTCTCTTTAAGTCTGCTGATGTTAAAGTAGTAGCTTTTCTTAAGCCTCTCTTACGCTTAGCAGCTTTCTTGGTAAGAATGTGGCTCTTGTATGCCTTATTTCTCTTTACCTTGCCGGATCCTGTTAAATGTAATCTCTTGCATGCACCTCTGTGGGATTTCATCTTGTTCTTTGCCATGATGTGTTTTCCTTTCTATATGAATTGATTCTGTAACTTTTGAAGACTCTGCTCAGTACGGCAGAATTACTTATCCTTGTCGGACTTGGGGCTGAGGAACATGTTGATGCCTCTTCCCTCAAACTTGGGCTTCTTGTCGACTATGCAGATATCAGATAATGACTCTGCAAAATCGTTCATCACCTCGATAGCGTGGTTTGCGTAATCTCTTTCTCTTCCTCTGAGACGAAGGGATACCTTGACGCGGTTTCCTTCCTGGAGGAATTTTGACGCATTCTTTGCCTTAACCTGAATGTCATGTTCCTCGATGAAAGTTGAAAGCCTTACTTCCTTGACCTCTGTCACCTTCTGTCTCTTCTTGGCGTCCTTCTCCCTCTTCTGGATCTCATAGCGGTATTTGCCGTAATCCAGGATCTTACATACGGGGGGATTGGCGTTGGGAGAAACGTTGACCAGGTCGAGGTTCTTCTCGTCTGCTATGCGAAGGGCTTCCTCGATGGGAAGTATTCCCAGCATGTTGCCTTCATCATCGATAACTCTTACTTCTGCGTCACGAATTTCTTCGTTGATCAATGCTTCCTTGCTAATGGTAATTTCACCTCCTAAGTGTGTCGTTCCGACAAAATAAAAGCGGATGTAAGAAACATCCGCATGCACACTAATACTTAGTGATCAATTCTCTATCAACCTGAACGGGTCCATTCTCGTCAGGTGAGAAGCGGATACTTCTTCTTCGTTACCCGAATAATATATCACCCCAAGCCAGTCGTGTCAAGGGTTTTTAGCGTGTTATTAAAAGATTTTTTATGAGTTTTCCCGTGCCCGGATCAAAAAATCAGGAACATCTGTTTACTTTTTGTTCGGTATATGGTAGAATAATTGCGAACAGACGAACATACATACTTTATTTTGATATTTGATATACTTAGAAGAGGTGTTTGACATGCTTAAGCCAAGACAGCAGAAGATCCTTGAATTCATGAAAGAAGAGATCTCCACCAAGGGATATCCCCCTACGGTGAGAGAGATATGCTCCGCCATAGGCATCAAGTCCACATCCACGGTACATAAGGACATCGAGACGCTGGTAAGCGAAGGCTATCTTAAGAAAGACCCTTCGAAGCCCAGAGCTCTCATGGTGGTAGATCCTAAGACCAAGTCCGGTCACGTAGACGCAGCCGGTACCGCTCATGCAGCTAAGGAAGATGTTCTTCCCTATAACGTTGTGGAAGTTCCCGTTGTGGGCCGCGTTGCCGCAGGAGAGCCTATCTTCGCAGAACAGAATATAGAGGACTCCTTCCCTCTCCCCGACCGCTTCGTTAACGGCGGCAACAACTTCATGCTGAGAGTCAAAGGAGAATCAATGATAGAGGCAGGCATTATGGACGGAGATCTGATCCTCGTCCAGGAAACCAGCGAAGCCAGAAACGGCGAGATCGTGGTCGCCCTGATTGACGGCATCGAGACAGGAGCTACCGTCAAGACCTTCTACAGGAAGAACGGTAAGATCTACCTCACTCCCGAGAATAAGACCATGGGTCCTATCATCGTGGACGATGCTACGATCGTAGGTAAGGTCAAGGGCGTATTCAGATATTTCAACTGATATCAGAACACAATAAAACGGGCTTTAAGCCCGTTTTTTATGTCTTATCATCCGATAACCAGCGGCACCAGTATGGGTACCGAAAGACACATCAGAAGTCCTATTCCGAAGCTGTATACCACGGTATCTTCCCTGGCAGATCTTTCAACTATCGGCATGCACACGTCCATTGCTGCCACTCCCGGGACAGCACAGGCTTCCACGTAGCCGATCTTTTGCGCCAGAAAAGGTATGCCTATTATTCCCGTCACTTCCCTCAGTACGTTGTGAAGGAAGCTGATGGCTGAAGCCACCGGATATCCCGCCTGAAGGATCACGTTCGGTGCATAGGTGTACCAGCCGAAGCCGCATGAGATAGCTATGCCCTCCCTGAGTGTCATGGGAGATATGGCTGCATATATGATGCCGCCCAGGACGCTTCCCAGAACTGCCGCTATGGGGAAAAAGATTATCCCTGCACCGGCTTTTTTAATATTCCTGAAAACGGATCCGTCCAGTCCGAGCGTCAGTCCCACAGTGCCTATCAGAAGAACGAGGCATGCCGTGAGGTATGGATCCGACTTTATCATAAACTCATCCTGAACTCCTAGTTTTTTATATATCAGAAAATACCCGACAGACATACCAAGAGCAACGACTATCCCTATGATGACCGTGGATTTGATGCCTCCGACGTTTGCATTTGCATCTTTAGCCACCTTCTCGCCCTTCGGCACCCTGTCGTCACCAACGTTTCCATAGCGGTCCATCTTAAGTATCTTTCTCGAAAGAGTGATTCCAAGCACGCTCATGATTATGGTTATGACTGTAACTATGAGCGACTGTATGCCGATAGTCCCGAGAGAATCCACGATCTCCTTATTGGCCCCCATCCTAAGGCCCATCATGAGTACCAGAAGGTACACCATGACGTTCATGGCGCTTTCCACCCAGCCTAATTTGTCTTTTCTATCACGGAGCTTCATTCCCACGATATACATGAGAATGAGGGCGCTCCAGCACATTGCAAGTAATTTCATTTCTTACAAAAATTCTATAAACTCTTCGTGTGTTGCGATCCTGAGGCCCATTGATCCGAGTATTTCAGAAGCCTCCTCAACGGTCCTTCCTCCTTCGTCCACGTCCATCACGGAGTTCGCCACTCCCATGAGTCCTGACTTCGGAGGTATTATCGATGTTATGAGATTGGCTCCGGCATCTATCCTCTCCTTAAGACCTGCGATGCCGTCCACGTCAAGGGACGCCGGTATGAGGGCGTTGGGATAGAGGATCCTCATAAGTGCGATTATCTTCAGCTCCTCCGTGCGGTCCGGAGTCCTTACGTTCTCCATGGGGCTTCCGGGCTGGGGTACGAAACTCATGACCCTCACCTGTCTGGCCCCGATCTCACCCATGGTAATCAGGGAGTCAGCCACGTCCCCGGGAGTCTCGCCCACTCCGGAGAGTATACCCTCTTCTATGAACATGCCGCAGTCCCTCGCGTGGAGTTTGGCATGCATCCTCTCATCGTAGTCCTGGTCCTTACGGAGTTTTTTATACAGCTCCCTGTTATGAGTCTCCTGATACAGCGCAAAGATATCAGCGCCGGCATCCTTGAACTTATCGATGATCTCATCGGGAACCACTCCCGGCGATATCATCACCGACGTTCCCATGTCCTTGAGTTTTCTGATTATTCTGAGGACCGTCTCGAATCCTTCTTTATGGTACAAAGGATCTTCGCCCATTGTAAGGTCTATAAGGTTTACCCCTGAATCCACCAGGGCCTTGGAAAGAGCCATTATCTCATCCTCGGTCTTTCTGTATCTTCCGATCTCATTTGACCTTCTGAAATAGCAGAAGTTGCAGTTGTTTCTGCAGTAGGTCGTGAAATACACGAAACCGTATGCAAATATCTTGTCTCCCTGGACCTGACGTCTTATCACAGACGCACGTTCAAAAAGAGCCTTTATTTCTTTTTCATCTTCGCATTTCAAAATGCGTATTATTTCTTCTCTGTCCATAGATCCCGCCGATTATTTTTTGTGTACCAGGTCTGAACCATACGTGTCAAAAAATGTCTTTGAATACTTGAGAAGTTTCCATTCCGGTACCTTGCATTTAGGGCATGGCTTGACAGCCCACTTGTTCCTGAGCCAGCGTGCTGCCCTGGAATTCCTCGAGTTATACACCCTCAGCTCCTGTCCGCAATGGGTGGTGATGATGGCGTATTTTCCATAGCTCTCTATCGACTTTATCCCGTGAAGATTCCCGCTCCTCGCAGGCCAGAGCTTCATCTTTTCCAGAAGGATCAGAAGCTCAACGTTCTTCCTGTAATATCTCTTCGTATCATCAGCCATAAGTCTCTCCCTATGATGACAAGCCCCCGGGACTCTAAGGCCCAAGGGGCTATAACAAGTGGCGAGGTGACCGGGAGTCTCACCCGGCTATCTGGATTTAGAGTCCAGGCGATCAATACGATCCTCACCCCACGTATATGTTACGGCATTGTCTTAAGTATCTCACCCAGCATCATAGCCGTTCCGATCTCAAGGTTATCATAAACCGCAGTGTTTTGCAACCTCGCGGCAGCTTTTTCATCAAGTGAAAGAGGAACGCCGGGGCTTGCATAGTAAACCTCTTCGCCCAGGTATTCTTCAGTGAACCATCCGCCCTCGTTGGTGAAATCCAGAATGAACCTGTAGTTTTTTATCTCTTCAGGTGAGCCGAGGACATAATGCCCCGTTTCAAGAGATCTGAAAGCCTCTGCTGCCTTGGGATCCTTATCGTACATATCGAAGTCCACGCCGTGATTAAGAAGGATCTGCACCGCTTCTTCACCCACCAGTCCGTTTCCTATAACGAGGACTTTTTCTTTTGATATGTCAAAGCCTGCCCTGTTCATCATTGCTCTGAGGACCATGATATATCCGAGAGCAGTTGCATAATTGTTTTCTCCGAAGCTTCCGTTATCCCTGCTGAATGCCAGATACCTGGTATCGTCCGCCATGAATATGACGCCCGCATCCATAAGGATAGAGCTGTAGATACCGTCAACGTCCGTCTCATCAGGGACAAAGGTCCTGAATCCCATCGACCTCACGATCGAGCTTATGCAGTCTGAGAATGATCCTATTATCCCCTCACCCTGGGTGACGGGAACAGCTGCCACCAGGAGTTCCGAAGCATACCTGTCGTATCTTTCCTTTGATATGCCGAAAGTATTCATTACAAGCCCTGCCAGGTCAAAGCCGATCTTGCTCTTAAGCTCGCTGTTATATTTATCCATGCCGTCCGTCATGTGATCTATCCATTCCGTCTTAAGTCTGGTCATAAACGACTCCTTTCTAAATGTTCAGCGGTTCACCGTCTATGAATGAAAGAGTTCTTCCGTATCTTTTAATGGTGCGTCCCTTGTCGAGAGCCATGGTGAGGCGCTCTATCCCGAAGCCGATGCCCACCCAGGTATCAAAGACTCCCCAGTTTGCATCAAGAAAATGAGGTCCGTATGAACCGGAAGCCACTTCCATCCCGTTTATCAGAATGTCAAACGAGACCTTTCCGTAAACCTCCGAATCCTCCTGCACGAATTCGTATTCCCCTTCCTTGAGGCCAAGGGCATTCATGGCGTTAAGGGCAAGCCTTTCCAGTTCCTGAAGCTGCTCCCCGTCCTTTACGGAAGCCAGCTCCACCAGATTAAGCATTGTGAACTCGTTCAGATGCTGCGCGCCCTGGGATTCCTTTCGGAAACAGGATCCCATCTCGAAGATCTTTACGGGCTGCTTGGTGATCCTGAGGAGTTCCCTCATCTCCACGTAGAGGTTCGGTGCCAGCATAGGCCTTAAACAATGCTTTCCGTCCACCCAGAAGACCTGTTCCAGAAACTGTGAACCTGAATCTATCCCCATCTTCTTAAGTGAGTCCTTCGATATGATCGTGGGAGTTATGACCTCGGTGAAGCCCTCATCCATAAGCCACTGACACATCTTGTTCCCGGTTATGCGGTATTTCGTCATATGGCGGTATCCGAGAAGATCGTAGATATCGTTTCTGGCATATCTTGTCAGCTCCTTTTCAAGCTTTCTGAAATGCTCGTTTCTCTCTTCTTTGGTTTCAAACTCCCTGTCCTGCTCCTCTTCGGGGCAGTTCAGTTCGTTCAGCCTTTCTGACTGTGTAACAGTGTATTTCTCCATTTCAGCACCTCGTGCTCTTCCTTTCCCCAGTTGATGAATATTCCCCTGAAATCGGACTCAGAGTCCTTATAGTCCGTCATGGTCTCCATGGAACCCATGAAACATTTCCTGAACGTAAGAGGTCCGGCATCCCTCATGATATGCTCGCCCTCCTGAGTTATGACGCCGTTGGTTTTTTTATAGTTCTCATAGGCGCAAAAGATCTTTTCCTGACCCTTTCCCGCAGTGTTCTCATCCCTGAAATCTCCGTAAAGAGTGACGTCCGTCAGTTCCTTAAGGAGGTTCATTCCGGAAGATTTAAGCACCGCGATGGGCGTCTGGCTTGGGATCCTGGCGTCGATCTCAAGGACCTTCAGGTCTTCCCCGTCGTCGATCACCTCGACGTCCATTATTCCTTTGAGGCCCACCAGTTCGGCCAGCCTCACCGCGATATCTGAAAACCTTCTCAGTTTTTCTTCGGGAAGTCTTACCGGAGAAGTTATCATATAGCAGTCGTAGCCTCTGTCCACGTGGACTTCAGTCACGGTATACGTCCTGTAATTTCCGGGCACTCCGATTATCTCTATGGAGTACGATGGCCCTTCCAGATATTCCTGGATGATGTCGCCCTCAGACTTTTCAGAAAGCGCCTTCTCCAGTTCTTCCTCTGTGCAGATCTTCTTTACTCCTGTGGATCCGGATCCGTCAGATGGTTTCATCACGTAGGGAAGTTTGCCCTCGGGATAGTACTTGGGACACGGTATATCGTTATCCATGAAAAGCCTGTCCGACTTTATCTTTGACTTTGTGATCTCATATGCATCCGGATCGAAAGCAAGAGGTTTCTGATACCTTTCCGCCAGTTCGCAGATCTTGGCCAGAAGCTCATCGTTTTCGTTTGCAGGAAGTATGACATCCGCCTCCCTGAAGGCTTCCAGTACTGCAGGTTCCTCATTCACCAGATCTCCCGGTACGAACCTGTAAGCCAGTCCTCCCGCCGGAACTTCAGGATCTATATCTATCAGTATGCTTTTCATGCCGCAGGCTCCTGCGAGGTAGCACGCCTCCGTACCCTGCAGCCTTCCTCCGATAATACAAATGTTCATTTAAAACCTCATGGCCAGCATGTATTTTTCCTGGAAGTCAGATCTGGTAGCAAGTTCTACATGCTCTATCGTTTCTGCAGCTTTTACGGTCTCATCAAAAGCGTCTTCCGAAAGGAGAGCCATGGAAGCACCTATACCTGCCGAGTTTCCTATTGAAAAGATCTTATCCCTGTCTATATCGGGAATGAGACCGCAGTTTACGGCGGATTCCTTTCTGATGTATGAACCGAAAGCTCCCGCTATGGATACCTTTGCAAGATCATCTTTGGACATTCCGAGTTCGCTCATAAGTGTTTCCTCGCCCGCCTTGATGGCGGCCTTGGCAAGCTGGATCTCCCTCACGTCCTTTTGGGTTATCATTATGTTGTTTCCTTCAGGGTCCTTATACAGGGTGAGATAATATCCCTCTTCATTCTTGCCCACGCTGTCTATGATGGCCTGAGGAACGCCCTTCTTTAAGAGTTTTTCAGGAGGCAGAAGTTTTCCTGTCTTATCCACAACTCCGGTCCTGACCATCTCTCCTATGGCGTCGATTATACCTGAACCGCAGATGCCTGTGGGTTTACAGTCTCCTATTACGCCTATCTTCACGCCCTCCTCCGAAATGTCCACCCTTTCGATGGCTCCGGATGCCGCACGCATGCCCTGCGCGATCGAGCTTCCCTCAAATGCGGGTCCCGCAGCAGTTGAACATGTGGCTATCCTGCCGTTTCCGCTGAAGACGATCTCCCCGTTCGTTCCTATATCGATGAAGAGATGCCCCTTATCCTTATCCAGGATATCCGTTGCGATAAGACCCGCGGTTATGTCGGACCCGACGTGGCCTGCGATGTTCGGCACGAGTTTCAGTTCTGCTTCATCAGCACCCTTAAGACAGAGTTCAGAGGCCTTTCTGAACACCGGTCCCTCGAACTGAGGCTTAAAGGGAGAAACCGCCAGGCTTCTGGGGTCGATTCCGAGGAAAAGATGAGACATTGTGGTGTTTCCTACAACGACATACTTCTTTATATCAGTAAAGTCATAGGCAGAACCTTCGATGAAGCCCTCAACCGACTTATTGATGCCCTTTATCACGCTCTTGTGGAGAGCCTCCAGACCCTTTTCGTTCTCCATGGTATACTGGATCCTGGAGATGACGTCAGCACCCCAGGTGCCCTGGGGGTTCGTGAAAGCGTCGATATCAAGCATGTCTCCTGTCTCCAGATCCCAGAGCATAACTACCACAGTGGTCGTTCCTATATCCACGGATACTCCCAGGCCGTCACCTTTGTCCGCTTTGAAACCTTCGGGAAGTTTCACCAGTTTCTTTTTTCTCTTTGCGGTGATTTCAACCTCGGGAACGGTTATTATCATACCGTCTTCAGGCGCTACCGCACATGCAAGCTCATATTTCTCGACGCCTATGGCCGTCCTTATCCTTACCCTGCATTTCAGGCAGGTCCCTTTGCCTCCGCAATTGCCGTCGATGTTTACTCCCACCTTGGAAGCGCATTCCAGGACAGATGACAGAGCTTTACCCTTATATTCTATGTTCATGGGCATGAATCTCATGGAGATCGTCTCGCCCTCTTGTTTTCTTCTCATATTTATCTCGCAGAAGTCACAGCCTTTTGAATTACCCATGCATCTCATGCAGGCCGGTTCCTTTTCCAGTTCATGATTCAGCACAAAGAAAAGTCCGGCGCAGCTCTTCTGAGGTATCATCATACCGCTGTCCTTTACTTTCACACCTATTGAACCGCAGTCAAGTATCTTCTCGAATTCCCTGGTGCGCCCTACGAACATGCCGTAATATCCTGGGCCGAACTCTTCGGAGAGGATAAATCCCTTGCCCGGGAATCTTTCATTCATGTCAGGCACTACGTGGTCTTCCCTCAGAGCTTCTATTCCGGAATCCACATATGAATTCCCCCAGATATCCGCGAAGAGGAACTCCATGATCTTATCCTCGGACTCAAAGAGGCATTCTCCGACGGTGAGCATGTATATATACATACCTTCCACGTACTCTTCGGGGATCCTGGTGAAATAGTTGCAGTCAAGCACCGCGTCGTCCACGAATACTTTCCCGTCATGGAAGGATTCCGGGCCTACGAATCTGACAGCAGCTTTTATGTCGATCCCGGCTACTCCGCTTTCCCTGGTCTTAAGACCTTCAGCGAGCATCCTCTGATGCTTCTTGGATCCCCCGGGAACGATGCCGCAGGTATTCAGGAACCTCTTTTCAGCCCCCTTATGCGTCCTCTCTTCAGTTATTCTAATTACTTTATCCAGCATTTGTTTTTTATCTGTATTATTTAAGCAAAAGTATGTGATTCGGATATTCCGCAGCGTCGGTACTTAGCGATTGCCAAGCTTCAGCGCAGGCAGAGCTTAGTACCGTTACGCGAGGACAAAGTGCAAACGGTCCGAATCACATACTTTTGATTCCCGTAATGCACTTAAAAAACAAAGGGTGGTCCGTCTCCTTGACTTACCACCCTGTTGTTATAAAAGTTGGTTTGTTTCTGAATTCAGGTTAGTTCTAAGTCAGTTCTCTTATTTCAGTCCTGCCCTCTCCTTGAACCTTTCAACGGAGTTGATCTTGATGTCGAGAACTTCAGCTATCCTGAACTTGGCTGCCATGCCGTTGTTTTCTTCTTTGCAAGGCTCTACGTGGCAAAGTCCAAGTCCCATATCTCTTCTGACATCGGACATTGTTACTACGTCGCATAATTCTGCAACGGTCACACCGAGCTTAGAAGCTACATACTCCTTCGCCTCGTCGATCTTCATCTTCTTGGCGAGCTGCATTCTGAGTACCAGGTCACCTGCCGTACGTACTCCTCCCATGCCAGCGCAGATAGCATGTGTAGCCTCCTGGCCCAAAGGATCACCTACGCCTACCTAGAAGCCGTCGATCTTGCCGAGTTCGACGAGAGCCTTGTCAGCTCTTGACATTACGTCAACAGGCATGATCTCTACCATAGGGATACCGCAAACACCCATACCTACGTCAGCGTGTACGGGAATGTTAGCAACCTTTGTGCAGGCCTGCACGAAAGTGATTACTCTGGCCATGTTCCATGCAAAGGATTTGTTGCAGTTGGTATTTACTACGAGACCGAAAATGGAAGCTCCGGCCTGCTCAGCAAGCTTGACCTGATCATGAGGATAAAGTCCTGCAAGACGCTTGCCGTTGTATTTCAGTTTACCATGCATGCCGAGAACGAATTCTCCTGCCATACCGATCTCAACGGGGAAATCGGGATATTTGGTAGTGATGGCTTCACAAGCTCTGAGTGCAGCCAGGAAGTCAGCGTCGCCTGCTGCTCCGCAGGTATCAAGGTTCATTCCGTCAGCTCCTACATCATAAGCCTGATCAGCTACATAGCAGATATCCTTGATGGAGTATTCTACTGCCTCTTCCTGTGCTTCAAGGGCTTCCTTGATGTGTCCGTCAGGAAGAAGTGTTGCCCAGTTGCCCGCAGGGCCGTCCGGCTTGGTGTAGAATCCAAGGTCGGGCATGCCGCCGAAAAGCAGAGGCATGGTGGTAACGTTAAGAGCCTGCTTGAGAGCTCCTGCGTCACGCTTGGCAACACCCTTAGCGGTCTTATAGTTGTAGTCGGTATTTCCGATATCAACGGAGTCACAGCCAAGACATCTCTCATAGATAAGGGTCTCCATTTCCTTAGGGAGAGGCATCTGGGACTTAACATTGATCTTGTATCCGCCTGAGTCGTTGGTATTGACGATCTCTTTACCGGGCTCAACGCCAACTACGCCGCCGGGCATGGTGATGATCTCATAGAGACGTTCGAAATCTTCTTCACTCATGGGATCGATCTTGCCGCGCTTAACGGCATCAGCCATGCCTTCACGCATGTCTGCACGGATCTCTTCCTCGGTCATGAAGACGATCGAACCATCACCCATTCGGCTTTGGTATTTCTTTTCTTCTGCCATATCAACATTCCTTTCTTAATAGTGTTATAGAAATTATCTCTGTTTAGCCTTGAACTTAGCCAGTTCTTCAGCTTCTCTCTCTCCCTCTTCAACGATGTTGTGGATAGCTCTCTGGATATCCTCGGGAAGAGGTTCGGGATGATAATTCTCCAAAATATCGATGGCTTTGGCGTGAGCAGCTTCTGTCATGGTCATTGAACCCTTCTTCTCCCAGGTCTCTCTCTGCGTACGATCGATGTACTTGGTAGTTGAAAGTTCTTTTCTCATGTACTTCAGAGTATGCCTTGTAGCCAGATAGTTGTTGGCAGGACCTACCTCCTTGATAACGTCCAGTGCCAGAGTATCTTTGTTGACGGGGATACCGTATTCGAGTCTCCTTGACATCCTTGAGATCTCCGCGTCACAAAGCAACTGCTCATAGCTCATTGTCATACCCATTTCCATCATTCCCATTCCGTAGATCAGGTTGGAGCCTGCAAGTGCGGGAACGACGTTTGTGATGGTCTTTTCATGTCCGAGCTGGACATCGAAGCATTTGCTGTCCGCCTACGTGCCGCCTACGTTAGTAGGTATTCCGTAATAGTGTCCGATCTGGCCGACTGCAGCTGAACACATTGCATGCTCAGGAGCGCCTACCGGAGACTGTGCGGTCTTCATATCCATTATGGTAGTGGATGTACCGTAAAGGATGGGGTTTCCGGGATTCAGGATCTGGGATAAGGTGATTCCGGAAAGGATCTCAGCATTGGTGCATACCAGCGTTCCTGCCATCGTGGCGGGAGTGGTCGCTCCGCAGAGTCCCATGGAAAGGATGTCGATGGGAAGTCCGTACTTGGCTGAAAGCCTTATGATGGATGTCTCATTCTCATTCACTTCCAGAGGGCTGTTGGGGCAGGCACCCATGGTGATGATGGGTCTTTCCCTCAGCTTATCATATCCGCCCTGGATAAGGGCAGCCATGTCGATGAATCTCTGTGTGTTCTTGATACCTTCAAGGTCGTGAGCGAAGTTCTTGGTAAGGTTGTTGAGAACTACCTCAGCTTCGTGAAGGGATCTTACCTTCTGGTTTACGTCTCCTGCTGTAACTGCTATGGAGAAGCAGTTGATCTCAGGGATGGCGTCTACGAATCTTGCTACGTTTCCGAGGTCTTCCTTGGTGGATTCTCTCAGTTCTCCGGTGTAGGGGTCAAAGATGAACACGCCTGTTCCGAAGTTCTTGTAGCAGACCTTCTTGCCTCCGAGAACGGTGTCGTTCTTGGGGTCTCTTCCGCAAAGAGTGATCTCTGCGGGTGTGGACTCGATGGCATCATTAACAAGACCCTTGGGGAATCTTACTCTGTCTATTTCATAGTCGACTTCACAGCCAGCTCCTTCAAGTATTTCAAGAGCTTCCTTGCCGTGCATCTGAACTCCGTAGTCATGCATAAGATCCAGCGTCGCTTCATGGATGGCATCGAGATCCTCATTCGTCAGAACATGATAACCGAGCATGTCGGTATCATACGTAAATTTCTTGCTCATGATTCACTCTCCTGTTTAACAGCAAAAAACTTATTAGTGATTTTCGATCCAATCCATTATGAAGTTAACTGTATCAGATGCGTCTTCGCAGTACTGGTCAGCACCGATCTTTTCTGCCCAGCGTCCTGTTACGGGAGCTCCGCCTACCATGGTCTTTACCTTGTCACGGATACCTGCTTCCTTAAGAGCTTCCTCGATATCCTTCTGAACTGTCATGGTGGTGGTAAGAAGTGCAGATGAACCTACGAAGTCTGCATTATGCTCAATAGCTGCATCAACGAAGTTCTGTGCGGGAACTTCTCTTCCGAGGTCAACTACCTTGACGCCGTTGGTCTTAACAAGTGAAGCAACGATGCCCTTACCGATATCGTGAACGTCTCCTTCAACGGTTCCGATTACAAGAGTGCCCTTCTGCTGAACTTCGGACATATCCATCTTGCCCTCGATCTCTTCAGATACGGTCTTCATTACTTCTGTTGCAAAAATAAGTTCAGGAAGGAAGATCTCGCCCATGCCGAACTGATCTCCGAGTTCCTTCATGCCTGCACTGTAGCCCTGTGTAAGCAGCTCTACCAGGTCAAGGCCTTCCGCTTCGGCTTCCTCAAGTGCTTCCATAGCCATATCCTCATCTGCTTCAATGATGGAATCTTTGGCTTTCTCGTAAATTGCTTCTTTAGCCATATTTTTCCTCCAAACAATAATTTATGTGCTTCTTTTCATCCATGCAGTATATCCTAATATACTACGCTTATTATTATACAACTTTTGTATCAATCTTTGTACAGCATAAAAGGCGATTAGTTTGCAATAGTTTTTTATTTTATTGCCATCATGCATGTTTTGACAATACTGATATCTTTATCAAAAAAACAACTTTCATAATCGCCTTGCGTATTTCAAAAAATCGGCCGCCTTGTGCAAAATAGTTCAGTAAAATAGCAAACTAATTTTAATAATTGTTAAGGAAGAACAGATTCTTTTATAGTAAAATAATATATATATTTTTGTTGTTTTTAATAAACCTTTTTTAAGTATAAGAAAACAGGTGATTTTATGGGTAAAGAACTAATTATCAAAACATTAAGACACGAAAAAACAGATGATATCCCCTGGGTCCCCTTTGCCGGCGTTCACGCAGGTAAGTTAAAAGGCTATACAGCTCAGGAGCTCCTCACAGATGAAGACAAGCTTGTAGAATCCCTTCTTGAAGTGGATAAGATCTACACGCCGGATGGTCTTCCTGTACTGTTCGACCTCCAGGTAGAAGCTGAGATCCTCGGATGCGAACTCAAGTGGGCTAAGGACAATCCGCCTTCAGTCAAGTCACATCCCTGGGAAGGACCCGCTAAGGAGATCCCCTGCACATGCAAGATCCCTAATGAAGAAAGCGGCAGGCTCCCCATGATCCTGAATGCCATGAGAAGAGTCAAGGCCGAGATTGGCGATAAGACAGCCCTCTACGGACTTATCTGCGGACCTTTCACGCTGGCTTCTCACTTAAGAGGAACTGAGATCTTCATGGATATGGTGAGCGATCCTGAATACACCAAGGCTCTCGTAGGATACTGTGCACAGGTAGCCATCGAGATGTCCAGAATGTACATCGATGCCGGAATGGACGTCATCGCAGTAGTTGACCCTCTGGTATCCCAGATCTCTCCCAAGATGATCAAGAAACTCTTATCAGAGAGCTTCACAGCAGTGTTCGACTACATCAGATCCCGCGGAGCATACTCCTCATTCTTCGTCTGCGGAAACGCTACCAAGCAGATCGAGGTAATGTGCGAGATGGGACCTGACGGAATCTCCATAGACGAGAACGTCAACATGCCTAAGGCTAAGGAAATTACCGACAAGTTCAACATCACTCTCGGAGGAAATATTCCTCTTACCACCACCATGCTCTTCGGTAACCAGCAGGACAACATGAAGTGTGTAGTCGACCTCATCGACTCCATAAGGGAAGTATCCGACGGAAACTTCATCATAAGCCCCGGCTGCGACATGCCTTACGATACTCCTATCGAGAACACCGTTGCCTGTGCTCAGGCAGTTAAGCATCTCGACTCCACCAGAGAGCTCATCAAGAACTACGAGACTGTAGTTGATACCTCAAACGTTGAGATCCCCGACTACGCTAACTCCGATAAGGTCATCGTAGAGCTCTTCCTGCTGGATCCCGATCAGTGCGCAGCCTGCTTCTACATGAGAGCCGCTGTTGAGGACGTTTATGAAGAGATCAAGGATTTCGCTGAGTACAGAGTATACAAGTATTGCGTCAAGGAAGACATCCCAAGATACGTCAAGATGGGCATGACCAACCTTCCTACAATGACCATAAACGGCGATCAGAGATTCATTTCCATCATTCCTTCCAAGGAAGAACTGATCGCAGCCATCAAGGAATACGTTAAATAATGATAAAACTCATTATGCTTACCGGTTTCCTCGGATCCGGTAAGACCACTTTGCTTCAAAAGTTAATAGATGAGTATGCCGATCGCAAGATCGGCGTACTCATCAATGAGTTCGGCGCTGTCAGCATAGACTCAGAACTGGTGGACGGCAAAGGCATAGACATGACGGAGCTTTCCAACGGTTCCATCTTCTGCGCCTGCCTTAAGGACAAGTTCGTCGAGGCTCTGGTGGAACTGTCAGGAAAAGATATCGATTATCTCTTTATCGAAGCATCAGGCCTGGCGGACCCTGCCAACATGGAAGACATACTGAAGGGTCTTGAAGAACATCTTGTAAGAAGATATGACTATATCCATTCAGTATGTGTGGTTGACAGCACAAGCTACCCTGATCTTATTGAAGTACTGGAATCCCTCGATCATCAGGTGGTCTTCAGCGATATCATCATTCTCAACAAGGCCGACCTCGTTACAGAAGACGTGATCGAGGATATAAGATCGGATATCTTTGGAAGAAATCCTGATGCTTATGTGGAAGGAGCTTCCTACTGCGGTATCGGTATCCGTGAACTCATAGATGCACCCTCCGGGCTCAAAGGAAGAGTCGGTGAAACCACCAATACCTTTGAATCCAGACCTCAGACTCTGGTGCTCAAAGGAAGAAGCATCGTTCCGATCGATGAGCTGGAACCTTTTATAAAGGAGATCGCGGCCTCGACCTACAGGATCAAAGGTTTCCTTGAGACCGATAAAGGCCCGGTGAGGCTGGACTGCGTCGGAGAAAAGATACTCATAGAGCCCTGGGAGAGAGAACTCAAGGAAGCAAAGGTCGTGGTCATATCATCTGTCGGTATCCGCATAGTGAGCGTCATAACCTCCGCCATGACCAAATATCTGAAAGGAAGTATTTCACTTTGACAGGCACTGAAATATTATGCTCCTGCAAAGGAGGAAATCTTGACAAGTTCCTTCAGCCCCACATCCTTCTAATCTTATCAAAAAAAGAGATGTACGGGCTGGAGATAATAAATGAGCTGGAGAAAAAGCCCATGTTTATGGACCGGAGTCCCGATCCCACCGGGGTGTACAGATACCTCAGGAAGATGGAGGACGACGGACAGCTTCAATCCGAGATGAAAGCACCTGACAATAAGGCTAAAGCAAGAAAGGTATATTCCATCACAGATTACGGCAGACAATGCCTTGCAAGCTGGGCTGTAGCTCTCGGCCAGTATTCAGTCGACATCATCGGTCTGGTAAGCGAGATCGAAGATGTCCTGGAAAGAAAATCGAAATAAACAGAAACGGTTATATTTTTACCCAACTATTAGACTTAGTCTAATAAGTTTGCCTTTAAATCACCTGTAAAGAAAAATATATTTTTTTATCAAGTTATTAGACACGGTATGGGCTACTATATCCAGAACAGCATTACCTATGCCAACTATACACACGCTGTAGCCGGAATAATCGTTATCGGGATCGTTGTTACGATCCTCAGTGGCATCGTGGGCTTTATACAAAAGAAACTGATCAGATGGCACTGATCAGTTTCATACAATCATTTATGACTCTTAATATACCCTATTACGGAACCGGCGCTGAAATAGTCGCCGTTTTCTATTTTATGGGTGAGATATCCGTCGCATTCCGCGATGAACTCTATCACCTTCTTGTCGGCTTCCGCCTCGCAGATGGGCTCTCCCCTCTTCACGAATGCTCCGGCAGGCTTTTCCCAGTTTATGTAGCATGTACTTTCAGCTATGTCCACCGGTTCATACTGGCATGCACAATCTTTCGAAGGATCCTTCTTAGGCATCATCCGGCCCGGAACGGTTATGGGATATCCTTCCTCCGTATTTCTCAGATGCCTTTCAAAGAACGGGCAGTTAACCTTCAGGCACTCTTTGTTCTGGCTTGAGTATTTGCAGATCAGTGCATCGTTGAACTTAATGTTGAGATCCAGTTTCTCATTGATGTACGGAATGGCTTCCATAAGAGCCAGATAGCAGGTGCGCTTGCAGCAGCGGGGTCCGCCATAGCTTGCGATCCTGATGAGGCAGTGACCCGTAAGCTCGTTAGCCCACTTCCAGTTCTCAACTGAAAGCGGCGAAGCGCTTGTATATACGGACATGAAAATGCCGGCCCCAACCGATGAACCGCAGTTCCCCATGTTGCCGCATACGCCTCCCGGAACTTCTTTGGCTCTCGCTTCCGCCAGATCCAGCCATTCCCTGAGTTTATCCTCTTTATAATACTTTTCCATGGCTGCCATGGTAAGAAGCGTTGCGGGTACTATAAAATGATGATAAGGGCAATGGATGATCACTCCCTCCAGATCCATCAGCTCATTTATCATCTCGTCTGCTCTTGATACAGCTCTGGTCTTGAGTACATCAACACAGCGGTCTTTTATTCTGTCGTACACTTCCTGTTTCAGTTCAAAAGCCATACACACCTCCGGGTCAGCTATTAGACTTTGTCTAATAATATTTTACCACATATCCCTGCCCATATCAATAAAAAACACATGGCCGGCTTTATTAAGCCGGTCATGTGTCTGTCTTTATATAACTTTATAGAGAATAATTCGCTTATTTTCTTACCTGTTTTCCCAGGACCTCGCACTTCATGCCAAGTCCCTCGAAGTAAGCCCTGATCTCTTCGATCCTCTCATTTGCGGGAGGTTCGAAGGTCTCGGGAGTTTTACCCACGTTTCTGGTCTTTGATACTCCCAGCGTGTGGTAAGGAAGGAGGAAAACGTCGTCGAGTCCCAGTTCTTTGTACAGCTCTCCGGACCTCCGGATCATATCCTCCGTGTCGTTCACTCCCTTTATAAGCGGCATCCTCATCATGATCTTGGGAAGAACTTCAGGATCCTTCGCAAGAGTTCTCAGGTTGTTCAGTATGATCTCGTTGGAATGACCTGTATAAGCCTTATGCACCTCATCATCGATAGCCTTCATGTCGAAGAGTATATTGGTGACCGCAGGTCTTTTAGCCATCTTATAAAGTCTGTCTCCGTCTCCGTAGCCTGAAGTATCGAGACAGACGCCTATGCCCTCCTGTTCAGCCAAGTCTATAAGAGCATCGCAAAAGTCCGGCTGCGCGAGCATCTCTCCTCCTGAGAGAGTCATGCCGCCTCCGGTATGGTCATAGAAGCCCTTATCCTGCTTTACGTACTTCATGACCTCTTCAGGTGTCATCTCCTCCGCTACAGGGTCCAGGGAGTTAGCATAGCAGATCTCAGTGCACTTCATACACATATCGCACTTCTCGCGGTCTATGTCTATCCTGCCCTTCTCATCTACGAAGATAGCATTCTGAGGGCATTCCTTTATGCAGTATCCGCACTTGATGCAGCTGTTCGGGAGCCTGATTATTTCCTGCCTGAAGTCTATCATCTCCGGATTGTGGCACCATCTGCAGTTAAGTGGACATCCCTTAAGGAAGACTGTCGTCCTTATACCCGGACCGTCTTCAGTGCTGAATTTCTGCAGCGACCCCACAAGAGCCGTTAACTTCTTTTCACTCATAACATTACCTTAAACCAATACTTATAATTCTTAGAAAGCCGGCAGATGTATTGCTTTACGATTCCCGCAGATGCCGCTCATCGGCATCGAGGACAAGTAAAGCAATACACCCTACCGGCTTGACTTTATGCGGTCTCTTCTTCCTCAAGATGTGCTGTTCTGTAGATGATAGCTTCCTGAGCGCTTTCATCGAGCTCTGTGAAGTAAGCCATGTAGCCTGCTACACGAACCATGAGTCCCTTGTAGTTCTCAGGATTCTTCTGAGCGTCTCTTAAAGTCTTTGTATCTACTACGTTGATCTGGATGTGCTCTCCGCCGTGATCGAAGAAGGTCTTGATAACGCCTTCGATGATATTGAGTCCCTTTTCACCTTCAACGCCTTTAGGGTCGAATCTCAGGTTGAAGAGTGCTCCGTCGTGGAATGCATCCTGTCCCATGGAAGCTACTGAAAGAACTGTAGCTGTAGGGCCGTTCACGTCTCTTCCCATCATAGGTGAAGCGTTGTCGCAGAGCGGTTCGCCGGCAAGTCTTCCGTCGGGAAGAGCTCCGGTGACCTGTCCGTGTGATACGTTAACCGTCTGGGAATGTACGTTGAATGAGTACCAGCCGCCTCTTGCATCGTGCCATGTCTGAACGTTGTCAGCGATGAAGTGCATCATCTCTCTGTAGATGGCGTCAACGTGCTCATTGTCGTTACCGAACTTGGGAGCCTTGTTCATGAGGAGCTGTCTCAGTCTCTCGTATCCGACGAAGTTAGCATCGCATGCCTTGATCAGCTCATCCATGGTGCAGTCTTTGTCCTCGAATACGCACTTCTCTACTGCAGCGATGGAGTCAGCAAGGTTAGCAGCTCCTGTGATGTAGAGACCTGCTGTGGAATACTTGGCTCCGCCGTGCTGTACGGACTTGCCGGACTCTACGCATCCCTTGGTTACCATGGAAGCGAAGATAACGGGATATCTGTTCATATGGATGGACTGCATGATGTTGTAGCCTATCCTGATGAGATCATAGTGGTGAAGGATCTGCTTCTTGAGAGCATCCTTGAACTCTTCGATATTCTTGAACTCTCTGGGGTCTCCGGTCTGAAGTCCCATGAGTTTTCCCGTCCTGGGATCGACTCCGTTGTGGAGTACGAACTCTACCATCTTACCCATGTTTACGTAGCCGGCATCGGGTGAACCGTCTGTGGATCCGCCTCCGGGGCCGGGCTGGATGCAGCCTACGATGGTCCAGTCTCTGGCTTCCTCTATAGAGCAGCCCTTTCCGAGAGCCATCTTCATGGCAGCGTTATCGTTGAAGAATCCGGGGTTAGCCTGTCCGTCCTGGATCATCTCGCAGCCCTTCCTGATGAGATCCTCGGGAGTTCCTTCCCAGACTCTTACAGCCATAACGGGCTGAGTCGTCTTAAGTCTGTTAGCTACCTCAAGGCACATGTATGAAAGTTCATTGGTAGCGTCTCCGCCTTCAGGCTTCTGTCCGCCGACGATGAGGATCTCCCACATGGGATAACCTGCAAATGACGTTGCATACCAGTTGTCTCTTACCTCGTATACTTCGCAGGACTTGAGATAGAGACATGCGAGGAGTTCAAATGCTTCCTCTTCTGTAATGTTCTTTTCATCAACCACGTCCTTCTTGTAATAAGGCCACATGTACTGGTCGAATCTTCCGTAACCGTTTGCAGTGGTGCAGACCTCGATATGGAAGAATACGTGTACGAACCAGATCATCTGAAGTGCCTGCCAGAAGGTCTGAGGAGGATTCTCGGGAACCACCCTGCAGTTAGCTGCGATCTGGAGAAGTTCTTTCTTTCTCTTCTCATCAGTGCATTCAGCTGCCTGACGTTCTGCCTCGTCTGCCATCCTGTGTGCATATGTGATAAGTCCTCCGCACTGGATTATGCATGCCTTCCAGTAGTCGATCTTAGCCTGGTCCTCCATGGACTGAGGTATCATATTGTCGATGTTTCTCTGACATTCATCCATGTATCCCTTGATACCGACGGTGAGGATCTTCTCATGGTCGCAGGTGGTCTCACCGGAAACGCCGTTGGTAAGGCCTACAGTGATGATATCGTCCTTCATGCATTCTCTGATATGAGGAGGGAAAGCAGTCGCAGCGATATCTTCCATAGCCTTGCCGTCCCAGTATTTAAGAGTCTCAAGGATCTTCTCCCTGTCTTCAGGTGTAATGTCATAAGGGTCCTTGGATCTTGTGGTGAACTCATCGATATCAGAGATATACCAGGAACTGGACTGAAATTCAGGATAGAGGTTAGCTCCTCTGTATCTGTCTGTAGCTGTACCGACTACAAGTTCGTCCTCCATGATGAGAGTGGTCATATGTTCCATGACGTAGTTGCATACCTTGGCTCTGAAGATGGGAACAGCGTCACCTGCGAACTGCTTGTATGCCTCTGTTGCCAGGACTATACGTTCAGCAGTGATAGCAGGTCTGGTGTTCCAGAGCTTTTCTCTCATCCTGGTAAGTCTTTCGTTCAAATAAATGTCTTTCATATTTTCCTCCGTAAAGTTTTTATGGGGGGATTAGCCTAACATCATACCGCCGTCGATAAGAAGGTTGGTGGAGTTTACGTAGCTTGCATCATCTGTGCAGAGCCAGTATACACCGTTAGCTATCTCAGCGGGAGTAGCAACTCTTCCCATAGGCCCAAGGGTGATATCAGCTGCACCTGTAATAGCTTCGAAGTCATCAAGAGATACCTTGAGCATGTTGGTATCTACCCAGCCGGGTGATACAGAGTTTGCTCTGATGCCCATTCCGCCATATTCGTTTGCAACGTTTTTAGTCATTCCGATAACTGCCCACTTGCTGGAGCCGTAACCGATCTCCCAGGTATAGCCTGTCATTCCAGAAACGGAACCGAAGTTTACGATGGCGCCCTTCTTCTGCTCAACCATCTGAGGAAGGGTGTACTTCATCATAAGGAATGTTCCGAATGCGTTGATCTCATAGATCCTTTTGAAGTTCTCAAAAGTATAATCGATGGTAGGCGCATATTTGCCGCAGATGCCTGCTGCGTTTACAAGAGCGTCGATCCTGCCGCAATCCTCAATGATCTTAGCGATGACTTCCTTGACCTTTTCCTCGGATGAGATATCGATAGCATATCCCTTTACCTTGGATCCGTCGAATCCCATTTCTTCTATTGCCTTTGCGATGGGTTCCTCAGCGATATCAAGCATGCATGCAAAATATCCGTTGTCGAGGAATTTCTTAACTATCTGTCTGCCGATGCCGCCGGCTGCTCCTGTAACAACTACTACTCTTTCAGTTTTCATGTGACTACCTCCGTAATTGTATCTTTGAAATAATAATAGACTTTTAAGGTGGCATGATCTCTCATTATTGCCTAATAATATTGTAATTTAGAGGCGTTTTTCCCGCAACAATTAAGTTGCTCTAAAAATCGATTTTTTTGCTTAGAAACGTTAAAAATGTCTTTTAATAAATACCCATTCTGGAGTATAATAAACACATGATTTGAATAGCGCAAAATAATCAGCAAAAAAGGAAAATAATATGCTTTTTGAGAAGATAACTTATCAGGACGATTTTCCGATCAACATTACGATAGCAAACATCAGGGAGTATCCGATACATTACCATCAGGATACTGAGTTCGTCGTGGTTCTTAAAGGCGAGATCGCCCTCAAGAACGGATATTGTACATATACGCTTCACGAGGGAGATATCTTTACCAATTCCGGCCACGAAGTGCACAGCCTCATGTCCACAGGTGAGGATAACATAGTTGCTGTAATACAGCTCAGCACCCACTATTTTTCTCAGTATTTCCCCAACCTGACCAAGGCATGTTACAGGACCTATACCAACAAGGGTCACACCCAGAAGCATGATACGTTAAGAGAGAAGCTTCTCGAGATACTTCTTCAGTATTCCACCAAGGGATTCAACTACAGATCCGAGTGTACGTATATGATGGTTGACGTGATCAAATACGTGGATAAGTATTTCAATCTCTTTGCTTTCGACAACGATGTGGTCGTCAACTTCGAGTCATCTAACCAGATAACCATAGACCGTATAAGCAGGATCATAAGTTATATATACGAATTCCATTCTGAGCAGATCACCCTGAACGACCTGGCAGACATGGAACACCTTTCCACTTTCTACCTGAGCCACATCATCAAGGACTATACCGGTATGAACTTCCGGGAATTCCTGTGCTTCGCCAGGGTCGAATGGTCCGAGATAGATCTTTTGGAGACCAATAAAAAGATATCCAGGATAGCCCGCGACGTGGGCTTCTCCACCACTTCATACTATGAAAAGTACTTCAGAAAGTGGTTTGGCACAGATCCTCAGACTTATCGCGAAGAACACATGTCCATGGTAATGAGCGACATCAAGAGGGGCGAATTGATGATGCTGAACCCAAACGAGGCGGTATCCGTCATCAGGCAGGCTCTCTCAAGGCTCAATTCCCAGACGCCGAGCAATGCTCACGTGAATGCCCTGAAACTGGAACTTAACGTCAACACAGAGGCCCCTATGATCTCATCCATAGATCACTATCTGGAGGTGCTCATCACACTGAATGATTTCAGGGTCCTGGGATACTCCATCTTCGGCATACTCCAGGAACTGGGCCCCAGGAAGGTTACAGTTCTCACTGAACCGGAGGATTCACTTTCTGATATAAACAGGATAAAGATCCTCCTGACCTCTGCGGGCTTCGAAGTAGGCCTGAATGAAAATCCAAGATCGAACCATATGGCTCACTATGGATATGATTCCATCGCTTACCCTATCTTCCTCTTCAACAGGATCATTAATTCCAAGGAGGCATGGGTGAAGTTCAGGCTCAGGGATCCCGACAATAATAAGAACAATGATATCATTAAAGGATATCCTGCCACCATCACTTCAGAGGGCATCAAAAAACCCGCCTTCTATGCATTCCAGGCGCTGAGCAATATCTCAGGAGAGATCATATACTGGGGCAAGCAGTATTGCGTGATCCGCTCATATCGAAGCGGTGCACCATACTTCATCGTCATCTGCTATAACTTCAATGAGCAGATCTACAACCTGTGCCTGAAGGAATCCACAGCTCAGAATGTCAAGGACGTAATCAATGACTTCAAGGATGAGATAGATATTTCGATGAACATGTCCATCGATCAGGGAATGTATAACATAATTAAATACTCTCTGACCAAGAGCCACGGTATATTCGCATATCTATCCACACTGAATTTCCCCTCTGAGCTGGATATTTTGCATAAACTGCCCTCGGCCTTTTCCACTCAGCCGGACCTGGACGTATATACTGAAGATGTAAGAGCCACCTTCAACATCAATTTCTCAATAAAAGGAGCCGGAATACAGCTTGCGATAATCTCACCCAAGGAGTGAAGAAGTGAAAGAAGAAAACCACAGCCGCGAACTCATATCAGTCCTGGGTCTAACTCTGGCTGCGATGTTCTGGGGCATCAGCTACCCTCTCACCAAATTCGTTGAGGACGTACCGACATTCTATATAATATCCCTGCGTTTCATACTGGCAGCTGCGCTTCTGGCGATGTGTTTCTTCAGGCATTTCAGGAATTACAACTTTGACACGCTCAAGAATGCCTTCATCCTGAGTTTCTTACTCACGGCGATGTACATCTTCAACATCGTAGGTGTGAAGTACACGACCTCAGTCAAAGCCTCCTTCTTCACCACCCTCAGTTTTCTGGTATGTCCGGTGATAAACCTCATCCTGTACAAGATGAAGATACAGAAGTTCATCGGAATAAGCGCCCTTATCTGCCTGGTCGGAACCTGTATGCTATGCTACACACCTGACATGGGAAGGCTGGTCATCAATTTCGGTGACATACTGTGCGCACTGGCATCTGTTGCAGGTGCGATCAATATCATCTACATGGAAAAAATGTCTCACAGAGATAATATCGACAATACCCTCTTTACCATTTTTCTCATGGCTTTCATAGCTTTATGGGGCACGGTCATAGCTCTCGCCAGAGGTGAATTCTCTTATCACTCTCAGGTCACATCGTCTCAAATGATCGCCATCATACTCATGGGACTTTTTTCAAGTGCCGGAGCCTTCATCCTTCAGATCCACTGTGAGAAGCACGTTCCATCCAACAGGGTCGGCATCATCTTCTCACTGGAACCTGCCTCGGGGTGCATCCTCTCAGTCCTTCTGATACATGAGACCATGTCTCTCATAGGCTGGATGGGAGCTTTGGTTATAATGATATCCATACTGTACATGGAATTTGCAAATAACAGACAACAGGCAAGACTCAAAACGGAAAGTGTGAAATGAAATGGACAGAAATTATACCGTAACAAGATTTGAAACAGACATACCCGTAGATGAGCTCATCAGCAAGTATTTCGACTACTCCAAGACGCATGAGCTGTGCAAAGCATGCTCGGGCTATGCCGGCACCTGGGCCTGCCCTCCCTTCGATTTCGAACCGGAGGATTTCCTGAAGCAGTTCTCAGTATTTCACCTGATCGTGGACCGCATCGACAACTCAGGCGCAGCAAACGTGGACGAGGCTCAGGACAGGCTTTTCACCGAAAAGGACCGCTACGACGCCGAAATGCTCGAACTTGAAAAAGCCACTCCCGGAAGCTACGGCATGGCTGCTCAAGAGTGCGTACAGTGTAAAAAATGTGCCCGCCTTTCAGGCCACCCCTGCGTGCATCCGGACAAGATGCGCTACAGTCTGGAATCCATAGGCGCGTTTCCCGTGAAGCTGGTGCACGACAAGTTCGGCTTCGACATTCTCTGGTCCGACGGAGAATCGATCCCCGAATACTACCTGCTGGTCGCAGGCTTACTGATAAAATAATAGAGCAGTTCAGTTCAACTGCTCTTTATTTTTTCTTATTTTTTTGCTTCTTTTCGGCCTTCTTTCGCTGCATGGCGTAAGCCATCTTGGCCTTGCGTTCTTCTTCGGCTCTCGCCGCCTCTTCTTCGGTGAAGTCTTCGACCTGGATATTCGGGTTCATCCGCTTGATGAAATCCATAACGTCCTGCACCTCGGATTTTTTGAATACGAATCCTCTGATGGTAACGTCCTTGGCGATCTCCAGAAGCACGTTTGGCTTGGCCTTGGTATAGTCGGGGCGGACTATGGTGATAACGTCCCAGGTCCAGGTGTACGGTATCTTGATGCCGAAAAAGTTATATACTATGTGTACGCCTTTCTTATCGACAATGTGTTCCTTGGTATAGAACACCGCAGTCATCATGACCACAGCCATGATCATATAGAGATAATTTCTCATCTGATAGGATAAAAACAGAATGATACCGGTTACAACTACCAGCATTATCTTCCTTTCAGGCGTCCTTGTCTTTACTATTCCTTTATACTGTTCCATTTCAAATACCCTGATATCGTAAAGATAAAATGCATACCCGGTGATCTCCGGGTATGCATTTATTATACAAGATATTATGCAAATTATCAACTTTTATGAAGATCATTCACCGATGTTCTTGTAGGTTCCGTTAGCTCTCAACTCAGCGAGTCTCTCAAGAGCATGTGCATGTGCTTCCTCAGGTGCAGCATCCACAGGACCCTGCTTAACTTTTCCGCCGAAGATGCCGGTTCTGGAACCATCAGCATAGATGATGTTTCCGCCCCATGCAGCTGTTACGATGGAAACGATAGGGCTCAGGATGTTAGCAAATGCGAAAGGCAGGTACTGGAGTGTGGGAACTCCCATGATGCCGGAGTGATATACACCGCAGGTTGACCAAGGTACCAGAGGGCTGAACAGTGTTCCGCCGTCTTCCTGACATCTTGAAAGGAATGCTCTGGAAAGTCCCAAATCATCGACCTTCTCTTTATACATTGAGGAAGGAATGATCATTCCAAGATACTGGTCGCACATTGTAAGGATTACGAACATAGCGGAGCAAACGATAGCAACACACATATGGAAAGGTGTCTTGATGTTCTTGATCAGTCCGCCGAGCAGTGACTCGATGCAGCCGACTCTTGCATACATACCGCCCATTGCGATAGCGATGAGTGCCATGTTGATGGTCCAGAGCATGGAGTCCATTCCTCCTCTGGTCATCAGAGCATCAGCAAGCTCGTTTCCTGTCTCTGTAGCATATCCATAGTGGGTCATTCCGATGCAGTCAGCGAAGTTAGCGCCCTGGAAGATAACTGCGAATAAGCAGCCTACTGCAGCAGCGAGAAGAACGCCGGGAACTGCGGGGATCTTGAATACTGCGATACCGATGATGAAGAGTACAGGGATGAGAAGAACAGGGCTCATGTAGTTGTAGTTGCTCTGGATAGCATCGGATACTCCCTGAACCAGTTCGGGATCATATTCACCTACGTTGCCGGTAAGTGAGATCACGCAGTAGATAAGGAATGCAAGGATAAATGTAGGACCTGTGGTGCCTACGAGAGCTCTTACGTGGTCGAAAAGACCTGTCTGAGCAGAAGCGGGTGAGAGGTTGGTGGTGTCTGACAGAGGTGAGAACTTATCACCTGTGCAGGCTCCTGAAAGAACTGCTCCTGCGATGAGACCGGGATTAACTCCCATGGTGGCTCCGATGGTAAGGAATGCGATACCGAGGGTAGCTGTGGTGGTGTAGGATGAACCTAACGCAGTCGCTACGATCAGGCAAAGCAGACATACCGTAGGAAGGAAGATCTTAGGAGTGAATAATTTCAGTCCGTAGAATACGAGTGCGGGAATAGTACCGCATGCTTCGAAGGATCCGACTAAGCATCCTACGAATAACAGGATGTACATAGCTTCCAGTGACTGTGCCATGGCATCATATCCTGCAGCAAGAACTTCCTTGATGGGAACCTTGCAGAGGAAACCGATGAAACCGATAACGCAGGCTGCGATAAGCACGTACATGTGAGGATCCTGTCCCCATCCAAGACGGCTGTTTGCAAGCATCAGCCCTAACAGCACGACGATAGGAAGGGCGGCCTCGATCTTACTGGGGAGACGTTCCCCGGCTTTTCTGGTTTCAGCCATAATAAACCTCCTAAACGTTAATAAAGATAATTCCTGTCGAGTGTCTATCCAAAATAAAAATATAAACACTCAGATGCGTATAATAACACCTGATTATATTTTAACATCCATTTTATTCAGTTTCATAATCTGATTGCGTTTTTTATTGATTAATTTGCTCTATATGGGATATATTGTTAAAAAAAATTATAATATTTTAAAATATATAATGATTTTATTGCTATTTTTATTAACTTGATTGTTCTTGGCTTTTTTGAAAACAAAAAACCTTTTCTCTGCCCTGAGAAAAGGTCTGTTTCATTATGCATTATTTGAATAAAACCGGATGCGCTGTACTGCATCTTTATTTCTTTTTTGATATCAGTTCAAGCGCTTTGGATACAGCATCCCTGGCTGAATCTGAATAACCGTCGGCTCCTATCTTTTCAGCCCAGCGCTGGGTCACAGGAGCTCCGCCCACCATTGTGATATACTTATCCCTGTCTCCGGTCTCTCTAAGGTACTTCTCCAGTTTTTTCTGTTCCTGGACGGTCGTGGTAAGAAGCGCGCTTGTCCCGATGATGTCCACGTTGAATTCCTTTGCCGCAGCTGCAATGACTTCCACAGGTACTTCGCATCCCAGATCTATTACTTCGAATCCGGCGCTTCTTAAGAAAGCTGCAACTATGCTCTTGCCTATATCATGGATATCCCCTGCCACGGTAGCCAGAAGCACCCTGCACTTATCAGAAGATACCGCCCCCGCCTTGCCGGCAAGATCCATCAAAGTGAAAGTCTCCTCGGTCACGCTTTTCATTATCTCGGTGGCATATATAAGTTCAGCTATGGATATCTTTTTCTTATCAAAACTGTCCGCTACCGCTTCATTCCCTGCTCCGAATCCATTCAGCAAAAGATCCATCAGATCCGCGCCTTCTTCGTCCGCTTTTTTAACAAGCTCCAGCGCCAGATCCTCATCACCCTCTATTATGGAATTTTTTGCATCCTCGTATATTGTTTTCAGCCTGTCTTCCATGTGAAATACCGGTAGTGATCCTAAAAAACTTATAATTATTTTAACATATGTTAAGATTTTTGTATAATTATTTTTGACTTATCGTGATATAATCATCTCATCAGATATAATCCAAAACCACGAATGATAATAAAATGAGCAGACCGGATCTAAGAGGACAATTCATTTCAGAAGAGGTATATAATCACCTCGATGCATCGCTTAAGGCGTTTTCATGCATGACAGGGGTGCCTGTGACCTTTTTTTCAAAGAAAGGCGAAGTAATGGATGAATATGCTCCCGAAAAGAAGGTATGCAGCCTGTTCCGCGTCTATTCCCATAAGAACAGCAAATGCCGCAGCCTGCTGTCCTTTGCAGGAGACTTTTCTTCCAATCTTGGAGAACCCTACGTCTTTCTCTGCAGTGCAGGCCTTTCAAACATCGCAGTCCCTCTGGTGACCGAAGGAAGTCCCAGCGGTTTCTTCATCGCAGGCCCCTTTATTCTCAAGAAACTCAGGAATACCAACCTTAAAAACTTTGTCAGAATGAACGGTCTCGATGAAACCGAAACGGACAGGATCCTGAGCTTCGCTGAAGGCATGCCCGTTATGACGCCCGATGAGGTATCTCACCTTTCACTGCTCTTCTATAACAGCATAATATCAGCTCTCGGCGTTCCCGGAGATTACAAGGGTCCAAGAAAGCTCTACGAGGAACAGGTGCTCAACAGCGCCAGGATAAGGAAAACAAAAAAAGAGCGCAAGGATCTTTCCTTCCCCTCCGACCTCGAAAAGCAGCTGACCGATTCCATAATAAGGGGAAACGCTGCCAGATCTGAGGAACTTATGCTCGCCATAATGGACCACCTTTCCGTAGTATGCCTGGGAGACCTGAATGAAATAAAAACTATGGCTCTCTGGGTAACGGCGACCATAATAAAGTCACTTTCAGACGAGACGAGGATGCAGTTCGGAGAATTCATGGACGTGGACCTGGACATCATAAACAGGATAAACAATTCCGAATCCCAGGAAGAGCTCACCGAAACATTCAGATCAATCCTGGATCATCTGGCTAAGAATATGCTGTCTTCGGTATATTCAGGTTCTTCTTCTCTGATCGCCCAGGGACTCAGGATCATTAACAGATCATATACGGAAAAGATCACTCTCTCGGATATCTCTGCGGCCCTCCACGTCAATCCAACCTACTTCTCATCCCTCTTCACACGTGAAATGGGAAAGACCTTCAGTGAATATCTCATGGAACTCAGAATATCCAGGGCCGAGGAACTGCTTAAGAATACAGGTCTCAGCATACTGGATGCCGCTACAGCCTCCGGCTTCGATGACCAGAGTTATTTCACCAAAGTGTTCAGGAAGCACATCGGACTCACGCCGGGTAAGTACCGCGAACAGCATTCATAATGAACCATAAAAATAAAAGAGGAGCAGGCCGGCCTGCTCCTCTTTCTTAATTACGAAAGTATCAATATTATGCATATATGGTTTTATCAGATCTGATGTCCTTTCAGTTATGCTTCAAGTTCTTTCTTCATAGCTTCTGCTTCAGCTTCTCTCATCTCGATAAGTTTCTCATACTCTTCATCCGTCATCTTTTCCATTGTGAACCCGGTGAAGCCGTAGATTATGGATACTATCGGATTGACGTAGTTAAGCACCGCATACTTGGCATATGCTGCTGTAGGCTGTCCGAGGAAGCCTGTCATGGTAGCGCCGCAAACGTTCCAGGGAATCAGCGGTGACGTAAGAGTAGCGGAGTCTTCCAGACACCTTGAAAGGTTCTTTGCCTTCAGTTTCCTGTCTTCGAAAGCCTGACGATACATTCTTCCGGGAAGGATGATTGCCAGATACTGGTCTGCAGTAAGCAGGTTTACAAAGATGCATGTGCAGATAGTAGCGAGCACCAGAAGGCCGTTTGTCTTTGCTACCTTCAGGATGGCTTCTACCAGCTGTCCCAGCATTCCGGTAACTTCCAGTACTCCTGCGAATGACATTGAACAGAGTACGATGGATACAGTCCACAGCATTCCGTCGAATCCGCCTCCGCCGACTACGTCGGCTACACTGTAGTCATCTGAAAGAGGAATGTCTGCTGATATTGACTCATATCCATAGTGCATGATGCTGAAGAAGTCACCAAAGCTGATGTGCTGTACAACTCCCATGCAGAAGAGTCCCATGATAACGCTGAAGAACATAGCGGGTATCGCGGGAACCTTCAGGATTACTGCTACAAGAAGCAGGATAACGGGTAGTATCAGAAGCGGGCTTACTACGAACTCGTTCCGGATAGCTTCCTGAAGCACATCCTTCATCTCCATCTGGATCTCACCGCTGGGAGCAGCTCCTCTTCCGAGGATGAAGAATACTACAAGTGCTATGATGTATGAAGGTGTTACTGTGTATACCATGTGACGGATGTGGTCAAAGATATTCGATCCCGCAACACCGGGTGCAAGGTTTGTGGTATCCGACATGGGGGACATCTTGTCTCCAAAGTATGAACCGGATACTACTGCGCCTGCTGTCATGGCGGGATCAATACCGAGACCGATCGAGATACCGATCATTGCTACTCCGATGGTACCTGCTGTGGTATAGGATGAACCTATAACCAGAGATACGATGGAGCAAAGCAGACAGGCTGTTACCAGGAATATGGAAGGATTGATGATATTCAGTCCATAGTAGATCATGGAAGGAATGATTCCGCCGGCCTTCCAGGTGGATACCAGCATACCTACTGTAAGGAGGATCAGGTTAGCCTGCATGGAACGGTTGATACCAGCGATCATACCTTTTTCCATTACGTTCCATTTCCAGCCGTTCAGTGCCGCTACGATGCAGACGAGAGCGGAGGACAGGATCAAAGGCATATGGGCTTCACCGTATGACAGGAAGATGGAATACATGATGATTCCCAGTGTGAATACTACGCAGATCAGGATCTGCCACATTGGAATTTTTTTACCCATAGAATTATTTGTACGGAAAAATCCTGTACGTCTCCTTTCTAATAATCAAATGAATGATAACGAATAATAAAAGTTACACTTTCGTAATATATTTATTAAGGAAAAACCTTTAATAAACTCACTATGCCTCATCATACTTTCTGATGAGATCGCGCGCGGTCTCTTCCGAAAGACCTGCATCGGCGCAAACCTCAATGAAGGCTTCGTCAAGAGCTTTTCTCTGCTCTTCTGTTATAGGGCAGATGACCTTATCTCTCAGGCAGTTCACGTAATCCCTTGCCCTGTCCATTATATCGGGAGAACCTTCCTTTTCCCAGATTGCTCTCTCTTCATAATTGAATGTGATATTCGAGTAGTTCTGCTCCTTGCGGTAATTCTTAAGGGTATGCTTCTTTCCCATGAAGTTTCCTGCAGGTCCGACTTCGATAAGAAGATCGCCTGCCAGAGCATCGTCGTCGAATCTCATGCCCTTTTCAAGGAATTTCAGCGTTCCTATGAAGTCATTGTCTATAACGAGCTTCTCTATGCTCATTTCAGCGATGACGTTCAGTCCGCCTGCTCCGGATACGTTGTCGAATCCTGCTTCGAGAGCCATCAGACCTGATCTTGCAGTCTCGGAACCTGCCTGATAGTCCACGGTCTTTCCGTCGGACATGGCAGCGTAGGTATGGATCGGAAGTCCGTAATACTTGCCCATCTGAGCGTAGCCTGCAGTTATCATGCTGCATTCCATGGACTCCATTGGCGTATACATCGTATGCATATTGAAGATGCAGGGAGCTCCTCCGTATACCGTAGGGAAGCCCGGCTTCATTACCTGGATGAGAACCAGTCCAGAGAGCATCTCGACGGTATGCTCCAGAAGTGCACCTGCCAGAGTTACCGGACCGGTAGCTCCTGCTATCTGCGCTGATATCATCTCGATGGGGATGTCATACTTCACACAGTCCACCATGTTCCTGGCACCTATACCTGACCACTTGAACGGAGAGGTTATGCAGATATCGAATATCGTATAAGGTTTCGTTCTGACAGCCTCTTCAGAGCCAAGAATGGCTTTAAGGAGCTTGAATGTCCTGGGTACGCCTTCAACATCGGTGGAACCGCCGATAATCGGCTTTATGGAGTTCTGCATCTCTGTATAGTAGAGATACTGTGATCCCAGTTCTCCGGGTGCCTCTTCACAGACTACTGATGAAGATACGAAATCGATGTGCAGCAGACTCTGAGCGACCTTGGTGAGGAGTTTCAGGTCTCTTACGGCAGAAAGCCTTACGGTCTTACCGTCCGACTCCAGGATATTAGATGAACTGGACCCCGGATTGAACCTGGTCTTACCGTCTCCAAAGGTGCAGTAATACTCACCGTTTCTGTCGTACAGATCGAAGGTCTCAGGTGCAGTCTCTATGCACTTATTTACAAGTTCAGGAGGAAAATATACTTTTTTTGTTTCCTCATCCACCCTGCAGCCTGCGTTCCTTAAGACTTCGCGCGCTTCAGGATAGTCGAAGATAACTCCCATATTTTCAAGGACTCTCAGTGCTTCCTGATGGACCTTCTTTACCTGATCCTCAGTCAGTACTTTGATCCCCGGGCTGTTGTCAAAGACAAATTTACTCATAACAATACCTCCGTTTTACTGATTTAATAATATACCGAACGGAAGTGTGTCTTCTTTATCTAAGTTTGGGATTTATATAATTATCTTTAGGTAGCCCTAAAAAATGCAATAAAAAAGCCGTATGGCTCAAATGCGTCATACGGCATGTTTCCGGGTTATCCTTAAGCTGTTATTTGATCGGCTTGAGAGTTCCGTCAACGATCATTCTGGCTACGATCTCAGTGCAGAACTGGACAGCTGTAGCGCAGTGATGAGTTCCGAAGTGCTCCATGTATCCCTGGTCTCCTTCAGGAGTCTTCCAGTCATAAGCTTCGCCCATGTTATGAGCCAGCACGTCTCTGCAAAGTATGCTTCCGCCGTACTGCTTCTTGAAGGTCTCTACTACGTCTCTTACCATAGCGTGGCACTCCTCATAGTTTCCGCCAAGATCAGAGATGGGTCTTCCCTTTGACATTGAGATCGTCCATGCTGCTCCAAGAAGAGCTCCGCAAGTGCCGTCCAGGCAGCAGCCGCAGCCTCCTGCAAGTCCGAAGCAGCCTCTTAACATATCTTCAGTGATACCGAAATCAGGGAATGCTCTGTAGATACCGTGAAGTGTGCTCTGGATACAGTTTCCGTAAAGGGTCTCTGTGGAGTATCCTACGTTTTTTGCCTTAACAACCAAAGCTTCCTTAGCTTCAGGTGTGAGTTTGGAATAATCAGTCATTTTTTCTCTCCTTATATCCTTTTACTTGAAGTTGTATTTATCCACTATGGGCTCTCTTCCCATGGTCTTGTCATTGAAATATTCGTAGAGGCTGATTCCCAGGAATGATCCCTGAATGTTCACTACGTTATCAAAGCCCCTGCCCTTCAGTGCGCAGCAGCAGTAGTAGGATCTCTGTGAGGATCTGCAGTGGAGGTATACCGGCCTGTCGGTCGGTATCTCATCAAGTCTCTGCCTTATCTCCGACTGAGGGATGTTATGTGCTCCTTTGATATGTCCTGCAGCAAATTCACCCGGTTCTCTGACATCTATGATGTATGCGCCTGATTCAACAAGTTCTCTTACATCCTTTAAGTGGACCTGTTTGATGTCTCCGTTCAGCACGTTAAGTCCTACGAGTGCTGCGAAGTTTACAACGTCCTTTGCTGTTGAGAACAGAGGTGCATAGCAGAGTTCCAGTTCCTTAAGGTCTTCAAGGGTGGCCCCCATGGTGATCATGGCGGCTATTACATCGACTCTCTTGTCAGCCTCGCCCTTGCCTATGGCCTGAGCTCCGAGGATCTTTCCTGTAGGCTTCTCAAAGATGAGTTTGAACGCCATATAGTGGGCATTGGGCATGATGCCTACCTTGTCCGTAGGGAAGATGATGACGTAGTCATAATCTATTCCCTCCTTCTGACATGCTTTTTCATTGAGGCCGGTAGCAGCTGCATTCAGCCCGAACACTCTGATGCAGGAAGATCCTATATATCCCCTGAGGTGATTTTCTCTTCCGTACATGTGGTCAGCTGCAGCTCTCGCCTGCCTCTGTGCAGGTCCGGCCAGAGCCAGTCTTCCGGGCTTGCCTGTGAGAAGGTTCGTGAATTCTATGGCGTCTCCCACTGCGTAGATGTCCGGATCGCTGGTCTGGAAGTTGCTGTTGACTTTGATCCCACCGGTCTCGCCTATCTCAAGGCCGCATGCCTTTGCAAGATCTGTTTCGGGTCGCACACCGATAGCCATTACCACCAGATCAGACTCCAGTTCCAGTTCTTCTCCGCCCTTTTCGATAACAACATGGTCTGAGCAGATCTCCTTTAAGGTGGAATTCAGATACAGTTTTACCTCATGGTCGTCCATTTCTTTATGGAGCATCTGTACCATATCATAATCATAGGGCTGAAGGATCTGATCCAAGCCCTCCACCAGCGTGACTTCACAGCCTTTATTAGCCAGATTTTCTGCCACCTCGATCCCTATGAAACCACCGCCCACAACGGTGACCTTCTTCTCGGGGGATGCAGCTACGGCATCATTGATCTTGACAACGTCGTTTACCGTTCTCACTGAATATACGTTGGAACCGAATATGCCTTTTATCGAAGCCGGCATGACGGGTCTTGCACCGGGACTGAGGACCAGTTTGTCGTACGACTCTCTGTATTCCTCTCCGGTGTTCAGATTAAGTACTGTAACTTCTTTCTTTTCACGGTCGATCGCGGTGACTTCCCTTCTGACCCTCACGTCTATGTCATGGCTCTTTCTGAACCCCTCGGGCGTCATCATAATGAGCGCGCGGTCACTGGTAACCACGCCTCCCAGATAATATGGAAGCGAACAGTTGGAATATGAAACGTAATCGCCTTTATCAAATACTACTACTTCGGCGGACGGATCAAGTCTCCTGACTCTGGCAGCTGCTGACGCGCCGCCTGCAACACCGCCTACTACTACTAATTTCATGGCTGTCCTCCTTAGGATCTTTTCATACTTAGTTTTATTTTAACAAAATAATCATAATTATTCAACTCTACCGTAATGCCAAAAAATCTCATTTTATTGCTGAAAGACCCCCTCCGGCAAATCCGGAGAGGGTCCTCAGTAAAATATATCGATTATTCTTCTTTTAGATCGGCAGATATCGCTGCTTCGATCATCTTCTTTTCCTGCACCGTCTCAGTAAGATTCGTATCTTCAAAGCCCTCGCCGATTATCTCGTTTGCAGATATCAGAACTATGAAAGCTGTGGGATCCAGCTGCTGGACGATGGACTTGAGCACGTGAGTCTCGCTGGGCTTCACCACTGCCATCAGGATATCCTTTTCGCTGTTGGAATACTTTCCCACTCCCTTGAATTCCGTAACTCCGCGTCCCATGCTGAACATGATGGCATCGGCTATCTCCTGCTGATTCTTATCGCAGAAGATGAGAAACATCTGGGCGCGGTTGAATCCTTTGTTCATAAGGTCTGTTACAACAGAACATACTCCGATGGCCAGGATCGCGTAGATCGCAGCTCCGATGTCCTTGAAGGCTATTGCCGCAACTACTACGATGGTCCCGTCTATCATCATCTGAAGCGTTCCGATGGAGAGCGTCCTGAACTTGGTGATCAGCACCTTGCCGAGAAGGTCAGTTCCTCCGGATGACATGTGTGCCTTTATGGCCATGGAGGCTCCGAGTCCGTAAAAGATACCCCCGCAGACCACAGCCACCAGCTTGTCATCCGTTATGGTCGGAAAGAATGACAGCAGGTCAACTATGAGGGAATATACCGCCGTGGTAGCCATGGCCATCAGCGTATATGTGGCCCCTTTTACCTTCCAGGCGGCGATCACCACCGGGATGGACATGATGAAAACGGCAGCGCCGATGGGGATCGGTATGAAAGAATTTATTACTGTTGCGATCCCGGCAAATCCTCCTGCGGCTATCTTATTGCCCACGTAGAACAGGTTGAGAGCCATTGCATAGAATACGTCTGCTATGAGAAGATAGAATACCTGCTCTTTGGTTATCCCTATTTTTTCAAAAAATCTTTTCTTTTCGGTCGGTTCCTTCGAAGTCATAATCTATCTGTTCCTGTCAGTTTTCCACAAGCTGGACTCCGTCTGTACCGTCCACTGACGATATCCTGACGTTTACCCTCTCCTCATGAGAAGTGGGTACGTTCTTTCCGACGTAATCAGCTCTGATGGGTATTTCGCGGTGTCCGCGGTCGATCAGCACTGCCAGCTGTATCTTCCGGGCACGGCCCAGTGACGAGCAGGCATCCAGAGCAGCTCTGGTAGTACGTCCGGTGTAGATGACGTCGTCCACCAGGATCACCTTTTTCCCGTCGATATCAACTCCGGGATCCGGGGCTACTTCCATCGGATCCACCTTCTTCCTGTCATCGAAAGCCTTGACGTCAAGTTTCCCTACGGGTACGACCGCCCCTTCTATGTCCAGGATATTTTTAGCGATCTCTTCAGCCAGCGGTACACCGCGGCTTACTATCCCGAGAAGGACCAGATCATCCGCGCCGGAGTTTCTCTCAAGGATCTCGTGAGACATGCGCTTGATGGCCCGTCTCATCTGATCTCCGTTCATGATCTCAGCTTTTATTTTCATTTTGGTCACCTCTTAAAGGGGATCAATACTTTCCGAGAGATGATGCCAGCGTCTCGTCCGGCTGGTCTCCGAAGGCCTGATCTCTTCCGGGAAGGATGGCGTTGAGCACGATACCTACGATGGAAGCTACTGCAAGTCCGGAAAGGTTTACGCTCATGGAGCCGATCATAAAGCTTACTGCTCCTGCATCGGAGAAGTTGATTCCGAGAGCAAGGCCGATGATGAGGGCTGCGATGATGATATTTCTTGACTGCTGGAAGTCAGTCTTGTTTTCAACCATGTTTCTGATACCGATAGCGGAGATCATACCGTAGAGGATGATGGATACGCCGCCGATGGTAGCTGCGGGCATGATCTCGATCACTGCCGCGAACTTGGGGCAGAATGAGAGCACCATAGCGTAGCAGGCTGCAAGCCTTACTACGAAGGGATCATATACCTTGGTAAGAGCGAGAACTCCGGTGTTCTCACCATAGGTGGTGTTTGCGGGAGCTCCGAACAGTGATGCGATGGATGTTCCGATACCGTCACCGATAAGGGTCTTGTGGAGACCTGGATCTTCGATGAAGTTCTTTCCTACCGTTCCTCCGATAGCGGAGATGTCGCCAACGTGCTCCATCATGGTAGCAAATGAGATGGGAACGATGGTTATGATGGCTGTAAGTAAGAGACCTGCATCAACACTGCCTTCAGTGAAGATCGAGAGTCCTGTGTTCTCCCAGATAACGGGAAGTCCGATCCAGGGAGCGTCTGCTATCGCTGAGAAATCGACGTTTCCCGTAACAGCAGCAAAAGCATAGGAAACTATAACTCCGAGAAGGATGGGCACGATCTTGATCATTCCTTTACCCCAGATATTGCAGATGATAACCACCAGGATGGCTACAAGCGCGATGGGCCAGTTGGTGGAGCAGTTGTTGATGGCAGAAGGTGCCAGGATAAGGCCGATGGCCAGGATGATGGGTCCTGTAACTACAGGAGGGAAGAATTTCATTACCCTCTTGGAACCGAAGGCCTTGCAGACAAGCGCGAGGACGAAGTATACAAGTCCTGCGCAGGCAACGCCTATACATGCGTAGTTAAGGGAGACCCTGTCGGAATATCCCATTGCCACTCCGGCAGCCTTGACCGCTGCATATCCTCCGAGGAATGCGAAGGATGAGCCTAAGAATACAGGAATCTTGAAGTTTGTCACAACGTGCATGAACAGCGTTGCAAGTCCCGCGAATAAAAGTGTTGTAGATACGCTTAAACCTGTGATGATGGGTACGAGTACAGTCGCGCCGAACATGGCGAACATGTGCTGAAGTCCCAGTATTGCCACCTTGCCGTGACCCAGTTCTTTTCTGGCGTCATAGATGGCTGTTTGATTCTGTGTCTTTCCCATAATTTCCTCCTTATGGTTACCAGTGATAATTTCCTAAAAACATCTGCCTGGCACGGGGTCTATGCAACAAAAAAGACCTGCCCCGCGGCAAGTCAAGTTAAAGCATATCTGTCACCCTATGTTAGATCTTGCCGGTCTCTCTGTACCGATTTAAAGATGTTTTTTCCATAAACTAATATACTATATCCCCTTCTCCCCAGTCAACAAAAAACTGCGCTTCTGGCGCAGTTTTTTGCTTTTATATTTAAGAGAAAATAGGGTCGGTATAATTATCTTATCTTTATTTATCTTTATTAACTTATCTTATCTATTAAGGCTGACCCGGATGTTCTCTTAATACCGGTTTATCTGGGCATTGACCAATCCTGATACTCGTAATCCTTTGAAGCTCCGAAGATCTCTTTCATCTTCTTCTTTGCAGCGTTGATGATCTCTTCGTTTGTGAACTTCTGGTTGTTATCATATGCATAAGCCTTCATTCCTGTAACTGCCATCTTAAGTGCATCTTCAGGTCTGAATCCGCCGAGGTCAAGTGTTGATGTTACGGACTCGAATGCGAATTCAAGGAAGTCTTCATGTGTAGTCTCCTTAGGAGCGTTTACGGAATCATCTCTGTGCTCTTTATCGAAGTCAGCGTCTGCTACTGCGAGTTCTTTCATCTTCTTAGCTACGAAATCCTTTACTTCTTCCTGTGAGAAGTTCTGGCCGTTTGATGCAGAATAAGCCATCATTCCTGTTACTGCCATCTTAACAGCGTCCTCAGCCTTGAATCCGCCGAGATCGAGAGTTGCTGTAACAGAATCGAAAGCATATCCAAGGAGATCTTCTCTTGTGGTTTCCTTGGGAGCGTTTACGGAATCAGCTCTGTGTTTTGTATCGAAATCAGCGTCAGCTACTGCAAGTCCCTTAAGGCCTGCTTCTGCTCTTGCTTCGATCTCTTCATCTGTGAATTCGAAATCGTTCTTCTTAAGGAAAGCCTTCATACCGGTGATGATGATCTTCTTAGCGTCATCATGACCAAAAGCTCCTACGTCGATAGTATCTACTGCAGTTTCAAAAGCGAAATCAAGGTATTTCTTCATATCCATTTTTCTTTCCCTCCACATTTATTTATATAAGTTTATTTTTTTCGGTTTACGCCCATATATAAAGCATCATGCGTGCCAAATCTATCCGGAAAGCGAAAAAATCTTTAAAAATATCAAAATAAACTGTTTTTTTGTAAAATAAAGGCTTCGGATGCCTGTCAAAACATCCAAAGCCACGATCATTTCATATTCATATCCGCTTGATTCGATTCATTATTGAATCATTAAAGGAACTTTTGAGTCATTTTTGAGTCATAGCTGATGGTTACAGCCCGTATTTCAGCTTTTTTCTGGCAAGAGTTGCCTGGGACATTCCCAAAAACTCCGCTGCAGCCCTCGTCGTGCCCTCTTTTTTAAGTGCAAAAGCGATGAGACGCTTCTCCTGTTGACTCATTATTGAATCAAAGTTCAGATCCTTCTCTCTGCTGAACTCATTTTTGACGTCCACGACCACGTCATCGAACACGCTTTCATTCAGCATTCCGTTCACATCATCGCCGTCTATCACATCGCTTCTTTCAGTGATGTAGAGCCTGTGAACTGTGTTCTCCAGTTCCCTTACGTTTCCAGGCCAGTGATATGTCATGAGTTCCTTGTAGGCGTCGGCAGAGAATGATTTTGCTATGCCGTACTTCCTGCTGTAATTCTCAAGGAAGGCATCTGCAAGGCAAACTATGTCCTCCGTTCTGGCTCTCAGAGGCGGAACGTTTATCTGACATATATTCAGTCTGTAATAGAGGTCTTCTCTGAACTTTCCTTCTTCGACAAGTTTTTTGAGAGGTACGTTATTCGCCACGATGACCCTTACGTTGACATGTATGGGTTCAGTCCCTCCTATCTTATAGAAAGTGTTCTCCTGAAGGACTCTGAGAAGCTTGGCCTGCATGTCAAGAGGCAGGCTTCCTATCTCATCCAGAAACAAAGTTCCGTTGTTCGCAAGGGAGAAGTATCCTTCTTTTCCGTCCGATGAAGCTCCTGTGAAAGATCCCTTTTCGTAGCCGAAAAACTCGCTTTCTGCCAGGTTTTCCTGGATGGTGGCACAGTTTATCTTTATGGCCGGTTTATCCCTTCTAAGGGAATTCTGCAGGATCAGGTCGAATACTCTTTCCTTTCCGGAACCGGTCTCTCCCTGAATGATCACGTTCGCGTCGTAGCGGGCGATGTTCAGGATCTCCTCGACCATTTCACCGGTCTTCGGTGACTCGTAAATGAAGTTGTCGATATTCTTTGCGGCTTTCTTCGTCCTCTCTCCCAGGGATGCCTCCAGTATAGGCATTCCTCTTTGAGAAGTCTTTTCAGCATAGAAGCTGTCAAGCCTTTCAAGACATGACCTGGAATACTCTACCAGTTCTCTGGAAAACTCGAAGGTCGTATCCTTGAATCCGTCCAGTGCGTAGAAGAAGACTTCCTTGCCCATGGAATCCGCTGCGAGCATGCTCTGATTGTATCTGTTGCTCATGCTTATGAAGCAGATCTCACCCTTATTCCTGGTGATCAGCGCCGTGAAGCTGTCGCATCCCGCAATATTCTCGAGGTTTATCGTACAGTCGAACAGTCTGCCTTCTTCGCTCCTGACCACTTCAAGGCCGGCCTCATAGGGACTGGACAGGCTGACTCCGATGATCCTGTCTGCAGCGTTTCCGAATACTTCCCTAAGGTCCTCCTCCATTCCCTCATAAAGATAGGCTTTATCCATTATGAAGGTGACCCTGCAGTCTCCGAACCACGTCTTCTTGACCAGGTTTGAATAGAGGACCGCTTCAGCCAGATTGCTTCCTACGACGGCAACGTTTCTCGACCTGTGGGTCATGAGTTCATACTGTATGCCCTCGAAGTTTCCTTCTTCATCGATAGCCCTCAGAAGATGCTGGATGTTCGTTATGCTGTCATCAACGCGGTAAAGGTTGGTGGTCTCAAAGCAGATCACGTATCCCTTCACCCTGGCCTGACTGTAATTGAAGTCCAGTTCCGTGATCTCATCCAGATGCATCGGAAGTCCCGCCAGAGGACAGGCTCCCACCACCCTGTCTCCAATCCTGAGTCCCTTGGAATCCAGATCCACGTTCTTGCCGCAGGCTTCTATGATCCCCGAAAAAACTCCGCTTGATTCAGTGTAAGGGTTATGGAACTTTCCCCTCTCCTCTACGATCTTCATGATACGGGCTCTCGTCTCTGCCTGATCATATCCCGAGATCGAAGCGATCTGATCCATATTGTCTCTTTCAAAATCTATCCAATCCAAAGAGATCCGGATCTCATCAGACCGGATCTTCTTTGAATTATCAAGTTTCCATGCCGCTACGGGTATGGAGCCCTTGGGTTCCAGTACCCTTTTAATGCCAAAGTCTTTCATGTGTGTGTTTCTCTTTACCACATAGCCACTACACCGGTAGTAACCAGACTTACTATTATTGCCGCTATGACTACGCCTATAAATATGGCAGGTACAGCTCTCTTGATCTGCATATCAACCATGGCAGCTACCAATGCGCCGGTATACGCTCCCGTTCCCGGAAGCGGTATGGCGACCAGAAGGACCAGACCCCAGAATTCATATTTCAGGACCTTTTCCTTATTGGCGTCAGCCTTGTCCCTGAGCATCTTTGCGAACTTCCCGAGCAGGCTGCTCTTCTGCTCCATCCACACCAGCAGTTTTCTGATGAAGAAGAGTACAAAAGGCACCGGTATCATATTTCCGATAATGGATATCAAAGCAGCCCAGAATACCGGGAGTCCTGCTGCCACTCCTGCGGGGATCCCTCCTCTCAGTTCAATAACAGGGACCATTGATATGAAAAATGTGTAAAGTATACCTTTCACAGTTATCCTTTCTGTACCGTGGATCTGTCATGATACGCGGTCAATAGCAACTTATCTGTTCTTTATTGCAGCCTGGGCAGCAGCCAGTCTTGCAATAGGAACTCTGAAAGGTGAACATGATACGTATGTCAGGCCCACCCTGTGGCAGAAATCGATGCTCTTCGGATCTCCGCCGTGCTCTCCGCAGATGCCGAGCTTAATATTGGGTCTTGTCTGCTTGCCGAGTTTAACAGCCATCTCAACGAGCTTGCCTACTCCGTCGACGTCTATAGTCTTGAAAGGATCCTCTTCATAGATTCCCTTATCGACATAGTACTCAAGGAGTTTGCCTGTGTCGTCTCTGGAGAAGCCCAGAGTCATCTGGGTAAGGTCATTGGTTCCGAATGAGAAGAACTCAGCGTCCTTGGCGATCTCATCTGCCGTAAGAGCTGCTCTGGGTATCTCGATCATGGTTCCCACCATGTACTTCATCTCGATACCTGCTTCTTCTATCATCCTGTCAGCGGTCTCCACTACCTTTTCCTTTACGAAGGTAAGTTCTCTGGCTTCACCTACGAGAGGTATCATTATCTCAGGAACGATATTGAAACCGCATTCCTTCTTTACTTCTATAGCTGCGCCGATTATGGCTTCGGTCTGCATCTCTGCGATCTCCGGATAGAGAACTGCAAGTCTGCATCCTCTGGTTCCGAGCATAGGATTGAGCTCATGGAGCTCATCAACTGTGCCCTGGAGTCTCTCATAGCTGATATTCATCGTCTTTGCGAGATCTCTGATCTCCTCCTCAGTATGAGGAAGGAATTCGTGGAGAGGAGGATCCAGGAGTCTGACGGTCATGGGCATCTCTCCCAATACCTTGTATATCTCTCTGAAATCTCCCTGCTGGAAAGGTCTGATTATATCAAGAGCAGCCTTTCTCTCTTCAGCTGTTTCAGCTACGATCATCCTTCTGATGGCAGGTATTCTTTCTTCCTCGAAGAACATGTGCTCGGTCCTGCAAAGACCGATTCCTTCACATCCGAATTCCACAGCCTGCTTAGCGTCTCTGGGATTGTCTGCGTTGGCTCTGACCTTAAGCGTCCTTATCTCGTCCGCCCAGCCCATGAGCGTAGCAAAGTCTCCTGAAACGTCGGGTTCTACAGTATTTATGGCTTCACCATAGATGAAACCTGTGGATCCGTCTATGGAGATCACGTCTCCTTCTTTGAAGGTTGAGCCTGACTCGAAAGATACCGTCTTGGTCTCTTCATCCACTCTGGCTTCTGAGCATCCTGCAACGCAGCACTTGCCCATTCCTCTGGCAACTACTGCAGCGTGTGAAGTCATACCGCCTCTGGCTGTGAGGATACCCTCAGCTGCAACCATTCCCGCAAGGTCTTCAGGTGATGTCTCCGCTCTTACGAGGATGACCTTCTCACCGTTTGCAGCGGCTTCTGTAGCCTCATCAGCTGAGAAGTAGATGTGTCCGCAGGCCGCTCCGGGAGAAGCGGGAAGTCCCTTGGCGATATCCTTTGCTTTCTTGAGCTCGTCAGCCGCAAACATAGGATGAAGCAGCTGATCGATCTGCTGAGGTTCAAGTCTTGTTACAGCTGTAGCCTTGTCGATAAGGCCTTCGCCTACCATATCTACAGCGATCTTTACGGCAGCCTGTGCTGTACGCTTGCCGTTTCTTGTCTGGAGCATATAGAGCTTGCCGTCTTCAACGGTGAACTCCATATCCTGTGTGTCCTTATAGTGCTTTTCGAGAAGGTTTGCGATCCTTACGAAATCCTTGTAAGCCTCGGGGAAAGCCTTCTCCATTTCTTCGATATTGAGCGGAGTTCTGACACCCGCTACAACATCCTCGCCCTGAGCGTTGACAAGGAATTCTCCGAATATCCTGTTTTCGCCAGTGGACGGGCTTCTGGTGAAAGCAACTCCTGTGCCGGAATTGTTTCCCATGTTTCCGAATACCATGGACTGTACGTTTACGGCTGTTCCCAGCTTGCCTGAGATGCCGTTGAGCTTTCTGTAAAGAATGGCTCTGTCGTTCATCCATGATCTGAATACTGCCTTGACAGCTTCAATGAGCTGCTCTCTGGGATCCTGAGGGAAATCCTTTCCTGTTTCTGCCTTTACAAGTTCCTTGTAACCTCTGATGACTTCCTCAAGGTCTTCTGCAGTAAGTTCTACGTCGAACTTGACGCCCTTCTTTTCTTTCTGTCCATCAAATATCTTGTCGAACTTTTCTTTTGAAATTTCCTGAACCACGTCTCCGAACATCTGGATAAATCTTCTGTAGCTGTCCATTGCGAATCTGCGGTTCTCTGTGCGTTTTGCAAGACCTTCTACTGAATCGTCATTAAGTCCGAGGTTCAGTATAGTGTCCATCATTCCGGGCATGGAAATAACTGCCCCTGAACGCACGGAAACAAGGAGAGGGTTTTCTGCTGATCCAAACTTCTTTCCTGTTACCTGTTCAAGCTCTGCGAGTTTTTCATAGATGGCGTCCACAACGTCCTGTGTGATCTTCCTGCCATCCTCGTAATACTTGTTGCAGGCTTCAGTGGTGATAGTAAATCCAAAGGGTACGGGAAGGCCTATCCTTGTCATTTCAGCAAGGTTGGCGCCTTTTCCGCCCAGCAGAGATCTCATCTCCTTAGATCCTTCATTGAAGGAGTACACTATTTTGTTTTCCATTCTCTTCCTTTCTGCGTTTTTCACGCCAAAGAGGGCCGGTTAAAATACCAACCTCTCTTCAATGTAATTGCGCACCTCTGATACAGGGATTCTGACTTGTTCCATGGTGTCGCGGTCACGGATAGTTACGCATCCGTCGGCCTCAGTATCAAAGTCAACACAAATGCAGAATGGTGTTCCAATCTCATCCTCTCTTCTATATCTCTTTCCGATTGAACCGGCTGCATCATAGTCGACCATAAAGTACTTGGACAGTTCTTCATGTATCGGCTCTGCGATTGGTGATAACTTTTTAGCTAACGGGAGTACTGCAGCCTTGAAGGGAGCAAGTGCGGGATGAAGTTTCAGCACAGTCCTCACGTCCTCCTTGCCGTCTTCAGAAGTCAGTACTTCCTCGTTATATGCATCTATCAGGAATGCAAGGCTTACACGGCCTGCACCCAGTGATGGCTCGATAACATAAGGTACATACTTCTGTCCGTTCTCTGAATTTACGTAGCTCAGATCCTGACCTGAAGTATTGATATGCTGAGTAAGGTCGAAGTTCGTCCTGTCAGCTATACCCCATAATTCTCCCCAGCCCCACGGGAAGGTATATTCTATATCCGTGGTGCCTGCGGAGTAATGTGAAAGTTCCTCAGGAGAATGATCTCTCATTCTCAGGTGCTCCTTGTTCATTCCAAGGTTCATGAGGAAGTTCCAGCAATAGTCCTTCCAGTACTTGAACCACTCGAGGTCTGTTCCGGGTTCGCAGAAGAATTCAAGTTCCATCTGTTCGAATTCTCTGGTCCTGAAGATGAAGTTTCCGGGAGTGATCTCGTTTCTGAATGACTTTCCTATCTGTGCGATACCGAAAGGTATCTTCTTTCTGGCTGAACGCTGTACGTTCCTGAAGTTTACGAAAATTCCCTGTGCGGTCTCAGGTCTGAGATATATCTCAGCCTTTGAATCCTCGGTAACTCCCTGGAAGGTCTTGAACATCAGGTTGAACTGACGGATGCCGGTGAAATCGGACTTTCCGCAGTCAGGACAGCAGATATTGTTGTCCTTGATATAGTTCTCAAGCTCTTCGTTTGACCAGCCGTCGACCACCATATCCTTGATGCCGTGCTCTGAGTTCCAGTCTTCGATAAGCTTGTCAGCTCTGAATCTGGACTTGCAGGCTCTGCAGTCGATAAGGGGATCCGAAAAGCCGCCAACGTGTCCTGAAGCTACCCATGTCTGGGGATTCATAAGGATCGCAGCATCGAGTCCTACGTTGTACTTTGACTCCTGAACGAATTTCCTCCACCATGCTTTTTTCACGTTGTTGAGGAATTCAACACCGAGAGGACCGTAGTCCCATGTGTTTGCAAGTCCGCCGTAGATCTCAGATCCGGGGAATATAAATCCTCTGTTCTTGCATAATGCTACGATTTTTTCCATTGTAACTTCGTTACTCATACTTTCAGCCTTCCTTTATTAAGATTATTTGTTGAGTTCCTGATTGATATCTTCGTCCTCGATCTCGATCTCGATCTCGAAGTCGTCCTCTCCTGCTACCTTATCCTTGATGTTGTTGAATGCTTCAGTCCCGGCTTCCTTAGCCTTCTCGTAATATTCAGGAGCCTTGTCCTTAAGATTATTGAATGCTTCAGTTCCGGCTTCCTTAGCCTTTTCAACGTAGTCAGGAGCCTTCTCCTTAAAGTTGTTGAATACATCCTGAGAAGCGTCCTTTACCTTTTCAACGTAGTCAGGAGCCTTTTCCTTAATGTCGTCTACTACTGATCCGCTTCTTTCCTTGATCTCATCAACTACGACGCTGCCTTTTTCCTTAACGGTGTTGGCTACGTTCTCAACCTTTTCGGAAACGTCGATGATCTTACCTTCATCTGTGGTAAGCTCTACCTTGCACTTGAAACCGAAAGCGGCGATAGCTGCTGCGATAACTCCCCAGGGAGCAAGCACTGCGCCTACGATACCCACGTTTACAGGAATGTTAACGATCGGTTCATCTCCCCTCTTAACGCTGATCTTGGAGATATTACCCTTGTTGACCAGTTCTTTGACCTTGGCCATGGTTGTCTTAACATATTCGCCTGTCTTTCCGGCCTTGCCTGCGTCGATATTCTCTTCGATCGCTATGATGGCATCTACTACGCTTCCGTCACATGCTTCAAGAGCATCCTTGGCTTCTCTGTAGGATACGCCTGTTCTGTCTTTAACTAATTCGATCTTTTCGAGAGTAATTTCCATTTTTCAAATCCTCCTCTTATGTCTTAAATGTTAACAAATTCGCTTTTCAGATCTGATATATCCAGATGATAGGCCATATAGCCTTTCAGTATTTCCATGAGCCTGTCGGATACCCTGTCTTCCAGTGCCAGCTTTTCAAACCTCGAAAAGGGCTCCTTCTTAAAGTAACTCAGGATATTAATTATATCAAAATCTATCTGATAAATCAACGATTTATCCCCATTATGTTCGCCTGCGCACTCGCGGCAGATGATACCTCCGTCTTCAATGCTGAAGCGTGAGGCACGGCTGTTTCCCCTGGGTCTTCCGCAGCAGGCGCAGGAATCCAGCTCAGGCATGGTGCCCGTGGAATCCAGAGCCTTGACTATGTAAGCCAGCACCAGAGTGTCTGTTTTTTTGCTTCTCTTCTCTATGGCTTCCATGAAACCCGCCAGGTCTCCGAAAAGTTTGGGCTGTGGATCCTCCTCCATCAGGATCTTATCCGTGAGTTCAAGGACGTAGGAAGCAGCCATGTACTTATCCAGGTCGTCCCCGATGTCGAAGTAGCTCTTTATGACTCTTCCGCTGTTAAGGTTATATACCTCTCTTCCCTTGAACAGTTCATATTCCCCGTAGGTGAAAGGCCTGGTGGCCAGTGCTGACTTATTCTTTCCGGAACCTGTAAGATTGGTCCCCACAGAGATCTTGCCGAATTTTCTGGAGAACATCACCAGCATCGTCCGGCCGCTCACCGTCTTTATCTGTTTTAAAATGATCCCTTCAGTATCTGTGACCATGTCCGATCAGTTCTTCTCCTTATATCCGAAGTTGGAAAGCGCAAAATCCGAATCTCTCCAGTTTTCTTTTATCTTTACCCAGAGCTCCAGCATGACTTTCATTCCGAGAAGCCCCTGGATCTCCTCTCTTGCAGACTTTCCGATCCCCTTTAATTTCTTTCCTTCCTTGCCGATTATTATGGCCTTGTGAGACTTCCTCTCGCAGTAGATCACTGCGCCTATCCTGGCAAGGTCGTTTCCGTTTTTATCCTTTTCTACCCTGAAGCTCTCTATCTCGACGGCAGCGCCGTGAGGCACCTCGTCCTTAAGATAGAGGAGAAGCTTCTCCCTTATGATCTCGCTTACGATGAATCTCTCGGGATTATCCGTTACCATTCCCTCGGGGAAGTACATGGGGCCTTCCGGCATCATGCTCTCAAGCTTCTCAAGAAGGTCGTCCACACCCTTTCCCTTAAGAGCGCTCAAGCCCATTATGTCCTCAAACATTCCCGTCTCTTCGTATTCTTCATAGATCTCACGGAACTCTTCAGGTGACATGGTGTCCGTCTTGTTGATTATGAGGATCTTGGGTGTGTTCACCTTGGAGAGTTTGTCCAGAATGAACTTGTCACCTCCGGCGTTTCCCAGCCTTTCATCCACCAGGAAAAGGACTACGTCCACTTCCTTGAAAGTGCCCATGGCAGACTCAGTCATGAAAGATCCGAGTTTGGAATGGGGCTTGTGAATGCCCGGGGTATCGATGAAGACCATCTGCACCCCTTCCTTGGGCCTTGCGGGTTCAGATGACTTACCGAAGAAGGCGTTTATCACGTCATCAGTTGCGGTCTTCTCTTCTCTCTCATCTACTCTGGTGTAGATTCCCCTGATGTTGTTCCTGGTAGTCTGAGGCTTGTCTGTGGTTATGGCGATCTTCTCGCCTAAAATGGCGTTCAGAAGCGTGGATTTACCCACGTTAGGTCTTCCGACTATGCCTATGAATCCTGATTTCAAATCTTTCTCCTCTTACTCCCCGATCTCCTCAGGGTATTTTTTGTAGTAAACGTCGTAGGCGTTGACTATTTTTCTTACCAGTTCGTGACGAACCACGTCGGTATCCTTAAGGTAGCAGAAGCCTATGTCCTTTACAGGCTTAAGCACTCTCTCCGCCTCGATCAGTCCGGACTTCTTCCCTCTGGGAAGGTCTATCTGAGTAACGTCGCCCGTGACCACCACGTGTGAGCCGAAGCCCATTCTCGTGAGGAACATCTTCATCTGCTCCCTGGTGGCATTCTGAGCTTCGTCCAGTATGATGAATGCGTTATCCAGAGTACGTCCTCTCATGTATGCCAGAGGTACGACTTCGATGACTTCCTTTTCCTTCAGCCTCAGGGCAGCATCTCTTCCGAGCACGTCGTAAAGAGCGTCGTAGAGAGGTCTGAGATAAGGGTCCACCTTATCCTGAAGATCTCCCGGAAGGAATCCGAGGCGTTCTCCCGCTTCTACCGCGGGTCTTGCCAGGATTATCTTGTTTACCTGCTTGGCCTTAAGGGCATTTACCGCCATGGCCACCGCGATATACGTCTTACCGGTGCCGGCAGGACCTATTCCGAATACGACTTCCTTTTCCCTGATGGCCTGAACGTAGTTCTTCTGTCCTATGGTCTTGGGTTTGAGAGGTTTGCCGGAGTGTGTGAAGCAGATGACGTCCTTTCCCACGCTGTTCTCCTGATAAGAGACCCCTTCTCTGGAAAGGTTTACGATGTACGCAGCTCTCTGCCTGTCGATGGTCTCTCCGGATCTCAGGATATTCATGTATTCAGTGATTATCCTCTCCGCCAGATTCATTGACTCCTCCATGTCCGCTTCTTTAAGATCGGACATATCCCTTCCCGTCAGGTCGGTATCAGGCAGCTCCGATTCAAAGATAAGGACCAGCTCGTCGCCTCTCTGGACCACGTCAACTCCGGTGGCTTCCTTTATGAGTTTAATATTTATATCCAGGTTTCCAAAAAGTTCCTTTATGTCTATGCCTTCTGTGATCTTGATCCTTTTTTCCAAATCCCGGTTCTCCTTTTAAGGTCTTATCTGCTCCAGATCTTCGCTGAGTCTGAAACCTTCAGGAAGTATCTGGGTCATAGTGTAGCTTCTGATATGATCTTCATCATCAGCGGTCATGATTATGAAATCGTCATCGCAGAACTCCTTCATGAACTGCCTGCAGATCCCGCAGGGCCATGCTTCTCCGCCTGATGACGTTATCATTATCTTGGCGAAATCCCTGTGTCCCTCAGATATAGCCTTGCACATCGCAGTTCTTTCGGCACAGATCGTGCCGCCGAGTGACGAGTTCTCAACGTTGCATCCCGTGTAGACGGTCCCATCCTTGCATTCAAGGGCAGCTCCTACGCAGAACTTGCTGAAGGGTGCGTAGCTCATCTTAGTCATGTCTTTTGCTATTCTGTATAATTCTCTGTCTGTCATATATCCTCCTTCATGCCTGCATCCTGGGGATGCCGAGCCAGTCCATGATCTCTTCTTCACGGGCTCTCATCACCTTTTTATCCTCGTCCTCTTCATGGTCATATCCCAGAAGATGGAGCACCGAATGCGTGAACAGATATATGAGCTCACGCTCAAGGCTGTGTCCGTACTCTTCAGCCTGCGCTTCAGCCTTGTCCAGACAGATCACAACGTCTCCTATCATGAGTTCGTCCGGCGTCTCCTCCGGATTCTCAGAATAGAATACAAGATCATCCGGTTCATACTGCGGAAAGCTGAGTACGTCGGTCACCCTGTCCACGCCTCTGTAATCCCTGTTGAGTTCGTGTATCTCTTCGGGGCTTACGAAGGTCACTGAAAGCTGACAACCGGAAGCCGGAAGCCCTTCGAGCTCCACCGCCCTTTCCGCAGCCTTCTCCATGGTTTCTCTGAGCTCGCCAATGTTGGCGTCGTTTTCTTCAATAAAAATCGTCATGGACACCTCGTTATATTTCCTTATTTATCACTTCTGTCTACTGCGTCTTTGAAGATCCTGTACATATCTTCTTCATAGAGCGTAAGAGCAGATCCTACGTGACCTCCGGTAGCTTCAGCGCATTTATCCGCCAGAAGGTGAAGCTCCTCGTCAGTGGGAACGACTCCAAGTCCCTTGATATCCGTAGGCATACCGATGGATCTGAAGAATTCCTCCAGTCTTTCGATACCTTCGGTTATTACCTTCATCTCATCCTTGCCGGGTTCTACATCCATTACGTTTACGGCAAACTTGTAGAATCTTTCGGGAAGATCGTCGCAGACCATTCTTGCCCAGGTTCCCCAGATAGCAGCTAGACCTGCTCCGTGAGCCACGTCATAAAGTCCGCCGAGTTCATGCTCCATCTTGTGGCATGCCCAGTCTCCTCCGTCAGTTCCGCAGCCGGTGAGTCCGTTGTGTGAAAGAGCCTCACACCACATGAGTTCCGCCCTTGCATTGTAGTCAGCGGGATCTTCCAGAGCCTTCTTTGCGTTTCTCATTACCGTCTTAAGGAGTCCCTCTGCGATGGCGTCTGTGATCTCCATGCTGCCCAGTCTGTTGAAATATCTCTCCATGGTGTGCATCATGATATCAGTAGCGCCGCAGGCTGTCTGGTAAGGGTTAACTGTCATAGTAAGTTCAGGGTCCATTATAGCGAATCTCGGTCTGCAGAGATCGCTGTTGCAGCCTCTCTTCTTCCAGCCGTCTTCATTGGTGATGACCGATGAGTCGGACATTACGGAACCAGTGGCGCTCATGGTGAGCACGTGTCCTATAGGCATTGAAGCCTGAGGCTTTCTGGTGTGTTCGTAGAAGTCCCATACGTCTCCGTCATTTGCCAGTCCGTAGCCAATGGCTTTAAGTGAGTCGAGTACGGATCCTCCGCCTACTCCGAAGAGGAAGTCTGCTCCGAATTCCTGTGCGAGAGCGATACCTTCCCTTACCTTGGAAAGTCTGGGGTTGGGCACTACTCCTCCCAGTTCAACATGAGCTATGCCGTTATCGTCAAGTGTCTTAAGTATGCTTCCCAAAAGGCCGCTTTTCACGATCCTGTCAGAACCATAGTGAACGAGCACTTTGGTTGCCCCGTATTTCTTGAGCATTTCTCCTGCTTTTAATTCAGTTCCTTTACCGAATACGACCTCTGTGGGTGTGTAATACTTGAATCCTTTCATTTTTTCCTCCATGTTTTTTGACCGCTTCAGGCCTGTCCTGAAGCCAGTCTGATCCGTATATATTCTAACTCATGCAGAGTCAAATTACAAGGAAATGCTACCGCGTCACAGCAGGAAGTTTTTGACTATTATATCGATGTCCTTCGGGATCAGAGGATGCTGTCTGGTATCGAATAATAAAATCAGATTCTTCCCTTGCACTATCCCGTTTCTATGATAAGCCTGCATCTTTTTTATGTTATCTTCAGCATACTCCGTCTCTGTCATTTTACCCATTATTTCAAGATAATAAACAATTCTTGTTCTTACATTCAGAAGAGTAAAATCAGGGTAAACTATGCCATGACCTTTCAATCTCAGCGGGCACTCAAATTTATACGGAACATGCCATTCATCAATTCTATCTGCAGTCATTATCTCATTTTTTGACCTTACTCTAAGTCCATTTCCGGAGTAATATTCAGGCGCACCTTCATCAAATCCGAGTCCCTCATAGGGTTTCGCAAGCCATTCTTTTGCGTATTCTTCATCAGGTATTCTAAAGGGCGTAATCAGTTCACGCCTTGGCAGGCTTAGTTTTTCATAAATATCTTCGCATGTTCCCCGTTCATACTTTTTTATCAGTATATTCAACGTCTTGAGTTCATCCTTTGCGGATCTTACTACGCGTTCATCGTAATCTCTCTGAGCAATTGGCACCGCTATGTCCCTATATCCCTTTTTCAGATATTTCCCCCTGGTACCTTTGGCATTATTCTCCGAATAGTAATAGTAACTTTTTCCCTTACCGGAAGATATCCTTATTTTACCTTCGGGCGCATTTGATATGCTGCTTTCTTTGATGGAAATCAATTCCTCCAGATCTCTGGCCCTAGACTGCATGTTGTTGATAGATAATCTCATGGTGACCTCCTTTTGATCATTGATGTTTTGTGAGCCCATCTTAAGTTCATTACCCAAAAAACTCAATATGCCGGATTTGTATACAAAATTTTCAGGGCTATTGACTTGCCTTGTATTTCAAGAGGTTATGCTTACCATGCATTGTGAATTTGGAGCAAAAAATATTTTTTGACACCAGACTTATCATAGTTTTTGAAGTTTCAGTCTTCCCAAAGTTTTTTCACTTTTGACCGGCCTTTTGACTGCACTTTTTCAGTCTAAATACATAATTGGCTAGTGGGGCTGACCATATTTTGCCATAATGTCAGTCTGAACTTATAATTTTTTGTTCGGACTGAACATACGCACCCAATATATCAGTCCGCGCAAAGAATCTTTCATACGTACTGAATAAATTCTTCAACAGCATCCGTCCAAATAAAGAATCCTTTATCCGGACTGACCTATCGCCCTCAAAACGTCAGTCAAATAATAAAACCTGCTAACAAAAGTCAAGCATAATTTTGACTTTCATAGCAGGTTTTTGTCTCATTTTATCTCACTTCAAAAAGGCTTGCCTTTTAGCAAACCTCGCGTGCATATTCCTTTTTCTTGTTT
>Ga0256405_10001371_pt1 | contig 66878 bp, 54 predicted proteins | sample RumenRJG_02DNA_FD_189096 | JGI IMG/M metagenome (GOLD analysis project Ga0256405, IMG submission 189096) | Bovine rumen microbial communities from Lethbridge, Alberta, Canada - RJG_02 | ecosystem: Host-associated > Mammals > Digestive system > Stomach > Rumen | place: Canada: Alberta... | reverse complement strand
CATCGATATTCATCGGCTATCGATATAAATGAAAGAGCTTCCCGTAGCGAAGCGGAGGGAAGGTTTCCTTTTCAAAGGCAGAAAGTTGAATTACTGAATGAATTGCCAACGTTTACTTGACTGACTCTGCCATCATGCATACATTGTAGGACGACATGCAAAAGCGTATAATATAAGGTGATTCAAAGGCGTATGTACAGGGGCTTGAGGGAAAAAGTACAATGGCAGAGACTATAGCGTTCCTTACGAAAAACAAAAACAATTACAGTGTATTTAAGATAGGTGATCTGAGTATAAAGTTTTATACGTCTCCAAACCTTCAGCGGTACTGCAACGTAACCAGATGGAAAAATAATGGATATATTGAGGTTGTTGATCTTTCGGATACAAATAGAGTGGCCACAATCCAGGGAGATATAATAGCGGAATCAGTCATGTCAGATGAAGAGGACGCGAATGTCCTCAGTTACTACCTGAAGAATAAAGAGGTCTTGGAGGAATCATTATATGCCTAAGTACTATCCGTTTCCGATGAACTATCAAAGTCCGATAACTGCCTCGGGTGGGGAATGATAGATGGGACCTACACAGCAAGGTAAGACATATAGATTTTTCGGCTGGGAGACAGCAGATATCACTGACGAAAGGGGAATGACCCCAAGGGATTACTACGATCTGCTGACGAATATCTGGACAGCAGAAACCTGCGCCCCGCGGCTTCGCAGTGACTGGACCCCGGAGAACAGGACTTTGGGACAGTGCTCCATCACCGCTTTTCTTATACAGGATATCTATGGGGGAAAGGTGTATGGGATACAGCGGGGTGACGGTAATTTCCATTGCTTCAATAATGTAAACGGCTGTATCTTTGACCTTACGAGCGTACAATTCGGGGATGAAAAGCTGGATTATACCGATTGTTCCGAGCAGTTCCGTGATGTCCATTTTCAGAAGGAAGAGAAGCGGCTCAGGTATGAGCTTCTTAAGGAAAAGCTCGCAAAGGAACTGAAATGACATATACGTATGGGGATCCGGATGCGGATGCAGTGCTGATCCAGATGGTCGATGACCATGATCTTGAAGAGACCAGGGCCGAGGCAGAAGAGATCCGTGCCCGTACAGATAAGGAATTCTGCTTGAAGTGCATCAAGGTGAAGAGCTGGAATGATGATCTCTCCCCGTGGGAAGCACCGGCAGTTTTCGGAAAGGCGGGCTTTGGCGGCGGAGCGGAAAGTACCCTTGATGAGGTTATGGATCTGTGCTCAGACAGGACCAGAACTTATTACATCGGCGGTTATTCGCTGGCTGCTCTCTTTGCTATGTGGGCTGCATATCAGTCAGACATCTTCAAGGGTGTGGCGGCGGCCTCACCATCCATGTGGTTTCCGGGATTTGTGGATTACATGAAAGAAAACAGAATAAAAGCAGACTCGGTATATCTGAGCCTCGGAGATAAAGAAGAGAAAGCGAGAAATCCCATAATGGCTGCAGTCGGAGACCGGATCAGGGAAGCAGCCGATGTTCTGAAAAACCAGGGGATAAACAGCATACTCGAATGGAACCGGGGCAATCATTTTAATGACTCCGGCACAAGGACTGCAAAAGCCTTTGCATGGGCACTCAATAACACTAACATTTTACGAGCTGACAACTAACATTTTCAGACAAAAATGTTAGTTCCTGGGGGTAGGAGCATAATGTGTAAAGTGAAAGATGAATTTGTGGTAAATAAGTATAGATTACTGGGGTTAGACGAACCTGTTCCGTTAAAGTCCTTTGCGTACTATTTAATTAACGGGATCAAATACAGTCCGGTTGTAGTTTATGATGCTGGCTTTGATTGTATTGCAGTGGCTGACGACGGCAACTCTCTTGTGGGGATGGACGTAGATTTTGTATAAGCATCTGTCTCAGATTAGCATCCAAGGAATAGAAAACGGATACAAAAAGAATAAGGCCATGGACTATGCAATAACAAGAACTAAGGCGGCAGGTTATCTGGTGGATTACTTTAACAAGATCGAGGCGGAGGCAAAAGCTATGTTACTGACAGAATTCAATGAAAAAGCCTATGAGGAGGTAGTGCGCGAAGAAGGAAGAGCAGAGGGAAGAGCAGAAGGAAGAGCAGAAGGAAGAGCAGAAGGAAGAGCAGAAGGAGAAGCTATTTGGGTTGAGCTGGAAGCAAGAGTATCCGAGCTGGAGGCGGAGATCAGGGAACTGAAGGCAAAAAACACGACTCCATAGTAAAGTGTATGAAGAGTCGAAAGAAGAGTTATACTGGAGATACATGACAGGGACAGGTACATTATCACATACAACGATAAGACGCATAGGAAATAAAATAGTTTGATGCAAAAGCTTATGGCGAGATGGCGAGATAATAGTTGATCGCATTTGGACTGTATAGGAGACGTAGTGTAGAATTGTAGATGTCGGAGGTGAACAGATGAAGACGATTGTTATAGATGAGGAAAAGAAACATGGTGGACAGGTAATAAAGGTTGCAAGGAAAAATGCGACTTCAAGAAGTCTCGCAAAACAGGGCATTATAACAGAAGATGATGAGAGAATGGATGACCTGGTAAGGTATGCAGTCAAAGCAGCCATAGATAAGGCAAAGGTTTGTGATAAGCCCATTGCTGTATATGATGCGGATAGTGGTAAGGCGTTTCTGAAGTATGCAAATGAAAACAAATAGAGAAATGGAACGGTATCCCATGATCCTGGTTTTTGCTGGACCAAACGGTTCGGGGAAGACAACAATCACAGAAAATATAGATGTCGTTGGTGAGTATACCAACGCGGATGAACTGGCGAAATACAGTGGTATGAGTGATCGAGAAGCAGCAATAGAAGTTGATCGTCGCAGATATGATGCCATTTCTCATAAAAAGGACTTTACATTTGAGACAGTACTATCTTCGGAGTATAAGTTAAATCTGTTGAAAAAGGCGAAATCAGAAGGATACTTTATCAAGTGTTTCTTTATACTCACGATTTCACCGGATATAAACATCATGCGTGTCAGAGCAAGAATTGCACAGGGTGGACATGGGGTTGATGAAGAGAAAATAATCAGTAGATACTATTCTTCGCTTGGAAACATTTCTGAATTGATCGATATATGCGATATTTTACATGTCTATGATAATACCGGTCTGAAACCATTTAGAATAATAAGGAAACACAAAGACGACATCACCATTTTCCCAAACGAGTATTGGAAGGAAAAAGAAATTATAGGCCTAATCGTCGGAGAAATACATGATAACTGACAGAAAATGATGCTCAAAAGAGAGTCGTGCTGGGGGCGCGAAGAGTGGATCGTTAAGAGAATAAGGCCATGGACTATGCAATAACAAGGACTAAGGCGGCAGGTTATCTGGTGGATTACCTTAACAAGATCGAGGCGGAGGCAAAAGCTATGTTACTGACAGAATTCAATGAAAAAGCCTATGAAGAGGTAGTGCGCGAAGAAGGAAGAGCAGAAGGAAGAGCAGAAGGAAGAGCAGAAGGAGAAGCTATTCGGGTTGAGCTGGAAGCAAAAGTATCCGAGCTGGAGGCGGAGATCAGGGAACTGAAGGCAAAAAACACGACTCCATAGTAAAGTGTATGAAGAGTCGGAAGACGAGCTGTACCGGAGCAGCATGACAGGGACAGGCATACCATCACAAACAACAGCTTATGGCCTGTGAGATAATGCTAATTAAATGGGTGGTTGAAAGGACTCGGAGATTTTGACAGAAATCAAAGATAGTATTCCAGAGATAAAAAGCAGATCAGAAGCACGGTATATAGCAAAGAGAAAGATAAAAGCGATGCTAAACAGCATCTGCTTTTATGTATGCCGCATTTTTCCGATAAAAAACAATCTGATATCAGTCTGCACCTTCGAGGGCAAGGGCGGATTCGGCTGCAATCCCAAATACATCGTACAGGAGCTGCACAGACGTAATCCGGACTATGAATTCGTCTGGTTCGTAAATGACATGACCAAAGAATTCCCGGATTACATCAAAAAGGTACCAAACACAACCTGGAGCAGAGCATACTGGCTTACCCGGTCCAAACTTTGGATAGACAATTACAGAAAGCCGTATGGAACAGTGAAGCGCAAAGGGCAGTACTATATCAACGTCAATCATTATACGATAGCGCTGAAGTGTGTAGGTCTGTGGAGAGGGGCAGGCTTTTCGAGAATGGCGTATACTGTCAGTAAAAACGACTCGGACATGATAGACGGTCTGGTTATAGATTCAGCATTCTGTCAAGATGCGTTTCCAAAAGGAATGGTATACGACGGAAGGTATCTAAAAACCGGAGCGCCGAGATGCGATGTATTATATGGAGATAGGGCAGAATATAGAATAGCTTTCAGAAGAAAACACAACATATCTGAAGAAGCAAGAATTGTGATGTTTGCGCCGACTTTCAGAGAAGGGGCAAAGGATGGCGTGAGAAGTGTTTATTCTGAAATATGGTCAATAGATTTTCATCTGTTGATAAAAACACTAAACAAAAAATTCGGAGGCGAGTGGTATATATGCATCCGGGTACATCCACAGCTTGCAGAGGTTTTTGAAGACTATATGGATGAAGAGATCAGGGATCATATCATCAATGAGAGCAAAAGTGATGATATGTATGAGATCCTGGCTGGAATGGATGCATATATTACAGATTATTCAAGCGCATGCTTTGAGGCAGCAGCGGCTCTTATTCCTGTTTTTATTTATGCGGATGATATCTCACAATATACCAAAGACAGAGGGGCTCTATTCTGGGAGATGAGAGAAGATAATCTTTCAAATGTGAAATGTATAAGATCTATGCTTCCCAATGTCGAGGCTACATTGCCTTTCAGTATTGCTATGGACAACAGACAGTTGGAAGATAATATAATAGGATTTGATCAGGAAGATTATAAACAACGAGTAGAAAAATTCCGTCGTGATACAAAACTGATATTTGATGGAAGTGCAAGCAAAAGACTGGCCGACAGCATAGAAAAGATGATCGGAGATAAAGCATGACAAAGATATTGGTCTTAAACCTTGGGATGAAAAGCATACGAAGCATCATCTTTGATGATGAAGGCAATAAACTGGCGTCGTCATCCGTGCCTATAACTACGGCCCTGGAAGAAGAACGTGTTACTCAGGAGCCGGATGAGTGGTGGGAGAAGGGATGCAGAGTTATTGCAGATACACTAGAGATTGTTCCGAAAGAAGAAATAGACTATCTTACGGTGACAACATCCGCGGCATGCCTTTTGCCTGTTGATGCAGAATTCAATCCACTCCATCCATGTATGATGGTGTCAGACAAGCGTGCAAAAAAAGAGAGTGACTATATAGCAGCTCAAAGTGAATATTACAGCATCAGACAGGCAACCGGATTGGAGATGGATGCTCATCTCATGCTCCCGAAGGCACTATGGATCAAACGAAATAAACCTGAGATATATGAGAAAACATATAAGTTTCTTACGCCTAACGACTTTCTGATAGGGAAGCTGACGGATGGGGGCGTGGCTACAGATTATATCAATGCTACAAAATGGCACTATGATACAGGAGAGGACACATATCCGGATAAACTACTCGATCAGATAGGGATAGATAAGACCAAGCTACCCGAAGTGGTTTCGCCAGGCAGCTTTATAGGTTGTATATCAGAAAAAGCTTCAAAAGAAACAGGATTATCAAAGAAAACAAAGGTGATCATTTCTTCTTATGATGCAATCTCATCATTCATAGGAAGTGGGATATCGGAAGAAGGCGAAGCTTGCGATATTTCCGGGACCGTAACAGTATTTCGTACTGCAGCGGCGAAAAAAACAGAGGGGAAGCTGTATGGGATTCAGCAGATACCATACAAAGAGGCCGGACTGTATATTCTCGGTGGGTCCAATAATATGGGTGGGAGCCTGATAGAGTGGGTAAGACAATGCTATTACATGAATGAGGACCTGCCTTATGAACTCATGGAAAAGGAAGCAAGAGAGGCGGGCGCGGGTGCCGGCGGTCTGATTTTCTTGCCATATCTGCTGGGTGAGAGAGCACCAATATGGGATCATGAGGCAAGGGGAGTCTTCTTTGGGCTGGAAAGAGTGCATACACGTAAAGAGATGACAAGGGCTGTGTTTGAGAGCACAGGCTTTATCGATCTGGACATGATGAAAGCCATAGAACAGAGTGGTGGAAGAGTAGATAAGATACGCCTGTCCGGAGGATTGGCAAGAGTCGGACTGGTATCTCAGATCAAAGCCGACGTCACAGGAAAGGATATAGAAGTACTTGATGAGTTCGAGACAACGGCATCAGGTGCAGCTATGATGGCACTATTTGGACAGGGCATATTTAGCAGTATAAAAGAGGCTGGAAAGGCCTTTGCAAGGATCAGGATGGTGATAAAACCCAACCCCAAAGCACATGAGAAATATCTGAAACAATACGGACTGTATAAGGATACATACGAGACATTAAAACCACTCTTTCATAAACGTATCGGTATGATACGCGAAATAGTTGGTGACAAAAAGATAAAAATTGAGAACCTGTGAGGGAAAGCATGGACATATTCAGAACAGGTACAACCTACAAAATCTCTATTCCAACAAAAGTGTACTTTGGACGATCAATCCTGGAGAATGCTTTGTCTGAAGCTTTGGGGAGTAAAAGGACAGAGCATAATAGAATCCTTATCGTTACAACAGGCAGATCTCTTATCAAAATGGGACATTTGGATAGATTAAGAAACTGCATTAAAAAATGTGATTCCAATATCAAGATATATGTATACGATGATATTAGTGCGAATCCCTGCTTAGATGAGATAGAAAACGGTGTAAAGACAGCTAAAGCAGAGGGAATACAGGTAGTGATCGGGTTTGGAGGAGGCAGTGCGATGGATGCAGCAAAAGCGATTGCGGCCGGGGCTGTATCTGACACTACTATAACTGAAATGTTCAGGGATGGAACGGAACCTGAAGCTGTCCTGCCGGTTATAGCGATACCTACTACAGCTGGAACAGGCAGTGAACTGAGCAAAGCTGCCATTCTCACTGATAAACAGGACGTTAAAAAGGGAGGACTTAGAGGGGACAAGCTCTATCCGAATATAGCTATAGTTGATTCGGAACTGACTGAGACCGTGCCTTATAAGACCACCATGGAGACAGGATTTGATGTTCTGGCACACGCCATTGAGAGCTATGTTTCAAAAAAGGCGTCAGTATTCTCAGAGATGCTTTCAGAGTACGTTATAAAGGAAGCGGGAAAGAGTATTAGAAGGCTGGCGGAGAATCCAAGTGATATTGATGCAAGAGAGTGTATGAGCTATTGCAGTATGATCATGGGAATAAATCTGGGTAATACCGGAACAGCTCTTCCGCATCGCCTCCAGTATCCTATAGGCGCACATACAAACAGCAGCCATGGTGCAGGCTTGGCAGCTATGTATCCGGCATGGATAAGACACGAAGCAAAGTATTCCGAGGAGAAAATACAAAAGATATATGAGCTTCTTGATACAGACAACGTCGAGGATCTGCTTGGACTTATGGGGATCAGCAGAAAGCTGTCAGAGCTCGGTGTGAAGCGAGATATGATCGAAAGGATGAAAGAAGAGGTAACCGGAAGCATAGAAAATGATCCGGCATCGCAGGAGAAGGATATAATAAAACAGATATATATGGAATCGCTATAGGGGGAGAAATAAAATGCAGGCAATCATTATGGCGGCGGGAAAAGGAAGCAGACTGGGTGAACTGACAAAAGGATATCCCAAATCTTTTGTTGAGATAAACGGTAAAAAGCTCATAGAGTATAACATGGATATGCTGCGTGATATCGGGGTAGAGAAGATTATCATAGTTACAGGATACCGTGAAGATGCTTTTGCGGAACTTACAAAAGATATGGATGATGTAGTATTGAAGTATAATCCGTTTTACAGCCTGGTGAATGTTCTCGGGTCTTTTTACATGGGGATGGATGAACTGGATGATGATTTTATTTTCCTGCATGCGGATACACTGTGTGATAAGAGCATATTTGACCGACTGATCCAACTTGAAGCAGATGTCAATCTACCTGTGGAATATAAAAAATGCGATGATGAGGCTATGAAAGTAAGAAGTGAAGGTGGAAAGCTGGTTGAAATTACCAAGCAGATGCCCGTGGAAGCAGCAGAGGGAGAATTTATCGGAGTAGCATCCTTCAGGAAAGAGGTTTTGGATGTCCTGAAACAGAAAGTGAAGGAAGTGCTTGCCGACGGAGACTTTGCTTCATATTTTGAGGGTGCGATACAGAGAATGATTGATGAAACGGAATGCGATATCAAACCCTTTGATATAGGCAATGCCCCTTGGGCAGAAATAGATTTCAAAGAGGACTACGACAGGGCAGTAGCCTTGTTTGGATAGACCGTCAGTGTCGCCGGCTGTATTAGATGTGAAAGTTGGCGGAATAGTAGCTTGCATTATATTGACCAGAAAAGATTTCCACCAACGGAAGAGTAGGTGGAATTATAAAATTTATTTTTCGGCTATCAATCCCTTCTGATGTATTCATTGCAGAAAGATCTTCAAAAGCGTATAATATAAAGCAACTCAAGGGCATATCGCCCTAAGCATGAACAAACTAAATCATCCATTCAAGGATAACGCTCATGCTATTACCAACAAAACAGAATAGCAGGAGCGTTAAAGGAAAAGATAATGCCTGTCCTCCTGCGAATTACAATTTCACAGGAGGAATATGTATGAGAGAAAATACAGATATACTAGAGCAATTCCGCAGAAAGGATCGTAACAGGACAGGATATCATTTCATAAGCGATGAACGTTTCAATAGTCTTACTATTGGAATACGAAAACAGGGGGCAATAATATTACGCGGGGGCGAAGAAGTTGAAAGGCATCTAGATATGTTTGATGCCGGAGCTTCGAGTGTAGGGGACATACTGTACTTTAGGGAGCAGGTGACTATAACAGAGGTATTAGAAGAGATACGTCATTTTGAACAAAACAAGCAGGGCCTTAACAACGATAAAAATCATATCATCCGAACATTGCTTAATGAAATAGATGCAAAGGAATCTATTATACGAGATGCAAAGAAATATCAGATCCCGCGTGAGGAGATTGAAGAAACAAAACAACAACTAAAGGAATTGCACAAGGTGCTCAAAAAAGAGGTGTCGATATGTGTAAAGTGAATTACGAGTTTATTGCAGTAAAATACAGGGTGTTGGGTTTAGATGAACCGATTCCAGACAAGAGTTTTCATAAATATGAAATTGACGGAAAGAAATATGAGCCTGTTCCGGTTTATGATCTTCCTGGGTGTATTGCTATTGATGATGATGGCAAATCGCTGATGGGAAAAGAAGTGCTGTTTGTGTAAATCAACAGATGGGGACAGCGATGGATGCGATAAAAGAACTATTCGGATACGATTTTGCTGAAGTAAACGAAAAACTTGAAAAGGCTCAGAAGGAAAGTGAAAAATATCGGAAAGCCCGAGAGAAAGCTGAAAAAGAGAATAGAAAGTTAAGAAACGAAAATGAGATGCTAAGAAAGCGGCTCGCAGCCCTGAGCTGAATAGGTGGCTGAATAGCGACGCTGAATAGCGACCTTATAGGATTGTTGAGAAACACTCCGGGAAAGCGTATAATATAAAGCAATTCAAGGGCATATCGCCCTAAGCATGAACAAACTAAATCATCCATTCAAGGATAACGCTCATGCTATTACCAACAAACAGAATAGCAGGAGCGTGAAGCCGGAATAACACTTTCAGACAATGTGCAGTCGGTATATTCCATACCCTCCTGTGAAAGATCAAAAAAGGAGGATATTGAATGAAGAAAAGAAAAACAAGTGGGACAACTGAGATTGCCTATCAGAACAAGGATATAACATCAAAAGTTCTGGCAGAGGAATTTAAAGGGAAGGATCTTAAGGTATACGGATTAGAACTACCGGGAATAAAAAAGGCTGAACCTACAAACTTTGCATCAATAGAGGCAAATGAACTCAGGATAGATAATCTGTTTACGCTTGAAGATGACTCAGCTGCGATAATAGATTATGAGAGTGAATACCGGGAAGAAAACAAGAGTAAGTATTTGGGTTATGCCACCAGGGCATCAAAACGGATTTTTAGGGAACAGGGATATTACCCTAAAATACGAATCATAATAATATATACAGCAGATGTCGACCGAGGAACGACAAACCCGACGCTGGACATGGGAGATTTGAAGATGTCCCTGACAGAGGCTTTCCTATCAGATTTTGATCCTAAAAAACTGAAGGATAGACTGCAGGAAGAGATAGTGCAGGATCGGGAGATTACAGATGAACTTCTGATGAAATTGATAGTATATCCGCTGACCTATAAGGATAAAGATGATAAAACAAAGGCAGTAGGAGAGGCTATAGACATAGCCGAAGGGATACAAGACAGGAAAAAGCAGGTCTTTGCACTGACAGCAATATACACTTTTGCGGATAAGGTAATACGAAAAGAAGATGCAGAGAGGATAAGGAGGTTACTTAATATGACGCAGGTAGAGCAGATCTATACAAAAGAAAGAGAAAAAGCAGTAAGGAAAGCAGAGAGGAAAGCAGAGAGGAAAGCAAAGAGGGAGAAGCAGGAGATCGCTATTAGAATCCTGAAGACCGGAGATCCGATAGACAAAGCGGCGGACTGCACAGGATTAACTCTGGAAGAGGTCTCTGCTCTTGCGGAAAAGATATGAGAACTATAACGGGCGAAGAAATACAGAGATGGATGCAATAAAATAACGTCTGAAATAAAGCGGCTGAAGAAGGAACTGGCTGATACGAAAGGTAACTAAAGTGTGAGTGTGAGAAAATGTGTAAAGCGAATTACGTGTTTATTGCCGCTCGGCCGGTTACTATGAAGAATCTTATGGACTCGATAGGGTATCAATAGACCAAAGCCTTGATGAATTAAAGGTCATCGGTGATAAGCGGGAGGTTATAGCTAGGTCTATTAAGGGATAAAGAAAGCCTTGACTATATCCGATATGTATACTGAACTATGATTAGATGAAAAATGTATGCATTAATTTGAGTAATGAATAAGTCGATATAGGGATAGTTGTGTAAATCCGAAGAGCACACGAGAGTGTATCTGAGAGCTTCTTGAATGGTATTGCGATACAGGAAAGATATAAAGGCTTACGAATGTATTAATTTTGAACATAAAGAGCGAGTTGGAGTAAAGAGATGTACTGGAATTATGGAAAACCATTTTTGATGATAGGAGATTGGCTGTGAAGAAAGGTATACTTGTATTTGTCTCAGTTTTATTTATTGTTGTAGCTATATTCATGTATCAAATTGGAAAATGCAAGTTTGCAGGTGATCCTGCGATGAGGACTTATTTCGCGACTTTTTTTGGTTCAGCTATAGGTGGCGCAGGAACACTAACTGCTGTTTGGCTTACTATTCTAGATGGAAAAAAGAGTCTTGAAATGGAAATGAAAAATCATCATCAGGAAAACGAACTTCAAAGAAAAATAGAATTCGTTAATAACATTGCTTTATTGATTGGTGAGTTTAAGAGTGGTCAAATAAAATACTTTTGGGGGAGTATAAAGATTGAAAGACTAATGAAAGAAAAGAAACGAATCAAAGACAATGAGCAGACGGTATCGACTATTCGAGACGAGATTAATCGTATTCATTCAGAAGGTGGGGGGATAATATCAACAGAGAACGTGCCTCATTTTACACTACAGACACTATTGTATGATGTTGAAGAGGCTGCAGGATTAAGCCAATTAGTAGAGGAAATATGTCGTGATGAGAATAAAATAATAGCTGATTTCAGCAAGGGTGATTTTAACTCGGAGAAAATTGCGGAATGGGAAGAAAAACAGTTGAAAAGAATTGATAAAGAGTATTCTGAGTTTAAGAAGGCATATTTGAAAAAAGAATCTAAATAATCGCAGTACTTATGGAACTATAAGATGGTTACGAATAATCCCAGAATAACAGTAATCATACCGGTGTATAATACAGCGTGTTACATTAAACGTTGCATTGACAGCATCTTAAACCAAAGCAAGCAGCCAGATGAAATTATACTAGTAGACGATGGCTCGACAGATGGTTCCGATGAAATATGCGATGCCTATTCGAATAAGTATAGCTGTATAAAGGTGATACATAAAAAGAATGGCGGGCAAACCAGTGCAAGAAAAACAGGTGTAAAATCTGCCATAGGAGAATATATTTCATTTGTGGACTCAGATGATTGGGTTGAGAGAGAAATGCTTGGCGAGATGTACAATGCGGCTCTTGAAACAGGAGCAGATGTTATGACATCAGGAACAATAAGGGATTATAACGGTAGCGTTGTACATGCCAAAGAGGAAATTCAGGCTGGATATTACAACAAAGAAGAAATAAAAGACAGAATAACACCTTTATTTATTGATACAGAATGTTTTTTTAAAACGAACCTGTCAGCTCATTTATATACTAAGTTATACAAAAAACAGGTTTTGTGGGAGGTATTAAGGGACTATCCGGAGGATATAAATGTATTTGAGGATATTTCACTATTATTTAAACTACTGCATATTATCACTTCCATTTTTATTACTGGGAATGAGTGGTACCATTACTGCATTAGAGAAGATTCCACTATGGGAAAATACTGTACAGAAAGGGATGAGAGAGGTATTGAGGCCTTAAGACGCTATTTATTTAGTTTTACTCCTTACGGTGATTACAAAATTTATAGTAGGCAGGTCAATTCCCTCCTTCTATATGCCAGATTATTGAGACTACCAATTGATACATATGCTATGGGGGCGGATTGTTTATATCCATATGGGCGTGTTCCGCAAGGGGCCAGAATTGTATTGTATGGAGCAGGAAAGTTTGGGAAAAGGATGAAGGAGGCAATAGACACAGATGAGAGGTATTCAATTTATTCATGGGTGGATAATGAAGCATTTATTATTCCGCCTTACGATAATCGGAATGCAAAAAGTCTAATGGAGGTAGAATATGACGTAATACTTATAGCAGTATTAGAGGGAAATGCATTAAGAGAGATTAAGAAGAAACTTAATACATGTGCAAGGGGTAGGATTTTTGCAGTAGATATGAGTATTGTTTTTTTAGAAAATTGAGGCGTACAAGACATGAATGTTATTATTTACGGAACAGGGTTTTATGGTACAAAAGCATTAAAAACAATATCAAATTATGAGAATATAAGTGTAATTGGATATGCGGATAGTTTTAAAAGAGGTGAAGCAAATGGCTTGCCTATATTAGACCTGAAAGAATGGAAAGAAAAAAATGAAACGACTGATGTATATGTCGTAATAGCTATTGCAAATTTTGGGGGGCCAGTAAGGATATATTGGGAATTGAAACAACTTGGTTATCCCCATATATTTTATTATTTACATAAGGACTATACATCAAAGGATGACTTTCTGAATGGAGAGTGCCTGGATATGGGGCTTATTACTGAAGAAACTCTGCCGTATGTTGAATTACATGTTATGGATAGCTGTAATTTGAATTGCGTGGGATGCACACATTTTTCAGCATTGTTTGATGAAGAAATACCAGACACGGAAAGAAGGATAGGTGATATAGAAAAGCTTAAATCGATTTTTCATAATATTTTTGTAATTGCGCTATTGGGGGGGGAGCCATTATTAAATCCAAATGTATGTGAATATTTAGATAGGATTCGAACGCTATTACCGGATACAGAAATACAACTTGTCACAAATGGGCTACGAATACCATATATTGAAGATGCGTTTTTTAAGTGCGTTAAGAACAATAATGTTACACTGTGTATTTCTGAATATAAACCCACGTCAAGTATTCTAGATGTGATTCTTACAAGGGTTCAGAAGTTCGATCTGGATTATAGTATAAGATCATATGACATAAAGCAAAAATTCAACAAACCCCTATCGTTGTCCCCCAAAAGCATTTATCCTAAGAAATGCATTTCAGATGGTTGTGTTGAAGTTTGTGATGGAAAGATAGCGAGATGTCCGTCTCTAATGTTCATTTCTAAGATGAATGAGGTGTTTGGGGTTGAACTCCCTAGTGATGGAATACTTGATATTGATGAAATATCGGATGCAAAAAGTGCCTTAGAGGTGCTAAATCGTGAGGTTCCTCTATGTAAACACTGTATTCAAAATGAAATAGAATGGGGTGTTTGTGGTAAGAAACCATATTTGGAGGATTTTGCAGTATATGAGTAGAAACTATTCGTTTTTGTTTCCATTTGAAAGAATTCCATATGGAAAAAAAATACTAATTTACGGAGCTGGAGACATGGGTTATGAGTATTGCACTCAATTGACGATGTCTTCATTTGCGACGGTAATAGGTTTTGTTGATAGAAACCCAAATTCATCGAGAATCAATGGAATAAAAATATATCGAATCGATGAATTATCTGACGTGAAATTCGATTATATAATAATTGCATTAAAATCAGGAACCAATGCAAATGCGGCGATATGTGATTTGGTTAGATACGGGGTCGAAAAAGAAAAAATAATTTGGATTGGTCCCAGAAAAAATGCTGTCTTACCAGTCGCTGAAGAAGATGGCACGGTTTTTTGTGGTGGTCATAGTCTGAATGGAGATACTATACGTATATCTATAAGATGCGGTGCGGGAATTGGAGATTTGATTATACGCAAGCCGTTCATTGAGGCTCTTTGCAACAATAGCAATGTGAGTGTGGATTTTTATGCTCCAATTGATAAGGACACGTTTGAAGCAATTTTCTCTGATTGTGTTTTTATTAGAGACTTTTATAATGATGGAGGTGCGAAATATGCTGCTCGGAAAGAACAGTATGATTTAGCAATCACGTGTTCCTATATAGTTGGCATTGATGGTGTGGATTTTGAAAAAATAGAAAGGAAATCGCGAAGATTTGCAGAGGTTATCAGGTTACTAGTGAAAAAAACGAATGAATATGGATTGAGTCCATATCCAACTATTCAAAATTATATTCATTTTGAAAGGGCTTCCCGAGAAGCGAGAAACTGTATTTCTGCATATAATTACACAGGAGTTTGTAGTATTGTTAAAGAAAAAGTTAGCATTCCGCTTCTTCAAACATATGAGGAGAAGTATAACAGGTTGAATTTGAAAAACTATATCACAGTTAACTATGGAAATGATCTATATAAATATTCTGATGCGGAGTATCTTCAAATAAGCAAACAGTGGCCGGTGGAGTATTTTGAAAAATGGATAGATTTTTTTTCAAGAGAATATCCGGATATATCAATTGTACAGCTTGGAACACGCAACTCTACACAATTAAAAGGCGCAGATAAATACGTATTAGGGGAATCGCTTGAATTGGTTAAGTACGTGTTAAAAGGATCAATCTTTCATTTGGATATAGATGGTGGGTTAGTTCATCTGGCTACTCATTTAGGGACAAAATGCGTAGTCCTTTTTGGACCGACCCCAGTATCATATTTCGGATATGATCAAAACATAAACATTGTATCAGAAAAATGTAATAATTGCTCATTTCTTTATCCCAATATATATAGATGCGCAAGGGGATTCAATGAGCCAGAATGCATGTATTCCATCACACCTGAAATAGTTATGGAACACGTGGATAGATACATGAAAAAAAGAAGAGAAAATGAGGTGTTTATACCGATAGACTAGAGCTATGGGGCAGAAAACATCCCTTTATACGGAATATTATTGTTGGTAATAAAGGTCAATTTAAGCTGATAAGAAGGAAAAAAATGAGAATTGTAGTCACTGGGGGAGCTGGGTTTATAGGAAGTTGTATAGTTAGAGACCTGAATGATAAGGGCAGAGAGGATATCATCATTGTTGATGATATCGGCTCAACTGACAAATGGATGAATATGCGAAACAAGAAGTATTTACGCTACGTCCATAAAACTGCTTTTTTAGAGAGTTTATTAAAATGCGATGAGATCGAAGCCATAATTCATATGGGGGCTTGCTCATCTACAACAGAGAAAGACTTTGACTACTTATGGAAAAACAACTTCGAATATACAAAGACTCTGTGGGAATACTGCTCAAATAAGCAGATACCATTCATTTATGCCAGCTCAGCTGCTACATACGGAGATGGCAGTAAAGGGTTTGATGATAGGCAGGATATAGATAAGCTTGAGCCATTAAACGGTTATGGATATTCCAAGCATGTGTTTGATCAGTGGGTGAAGCATCAGGCAAAGAGCTTTCCAAAGCAATATGCTGGACTTAAGTTTTTCAATGTATATGGTCCGAATGAATACTGCAAAGGCAGCATGGCAAGCATGGTATTCCATGGATACAGGCAGATACGGGAGACAGGTAGGATAAAGCTCTTCAAATCCTACAAGGATGGTATAGCAGACGGGGATCAGAGAAGAGACTTTGTTTATGTGAAGGATGTATGTGACGTCATTATGTGGCTTTTGGATAATCCTGAGGTTAACGGATTATTCAATGTTGGTACAGGAAGAGCACAAAGCTTCAGAGAGCTTGCGGAAGCAACTTTTCATGCGATGAATAGGGAGCCTAATATCGAGTATATTGATATGCCGGAGACCTTGAAAGATAAGTATCAATACTTTACACAGGCGGATATGGGTAAGTTGAGGGAAGCTGGCTATACCAAAGACTTTATGGACATAGAGCACGGAGCAGCTGACTATGTACAGAACCATCTGGAAAAGGGATATGCTATATACTGATTTGTTATTAGTATTAGGCTTGCAGAGGGATAAGATACATGAGTAACCTTATTGCAAAACGAATTAAGGAAACAATAGATGTAAAACAAGCTATTCTTGAGGATCCCGTATTGCTTCAGAATATCTCAACGGCTGCAGAGCGGATGATAGATGTGCTGAAGGAAGGGGGGAAGCTTGTTCTGTGCGGAAATGGTGGCTCGGCCTCCGATGCGATGCATTTTGCAGGAGAACTAGTAGGTAGATTCCAGAAGGAACGGACTTCATGGCCTGCCCTTGTGCTTAACTCGGATCCCGTAGCAATGTCATCTATCGCAAATGATTATGACTACAGCGAAGTGTTTTCGCGGCAGGTAGATGCATTTGCACATGATAGGGACATACTGGTGGGGATAAGTACCAGCGGCAATTCCGAGAATGTGCTGAAAGCAATAAAAGCAGCAAGATCAAAGGGGGCATATACCGTAGGTCTTCTGGGACATGGAGGCGGCAAGATAGCAAAGGAAGCGGAGCTGTCTATAGTAGTCCCAAGTGATGTAACTGCGAGGATTCAGGAAAGTCATATTGTGATCATACATATTCTATGTGAACTGATAGAAGAGGCGTTGTCTGTATAGTGAACAAGGCGGTCTTTCTAGACAGAGATGGGACAATAAATGTTGAGAAAAACTATCTGTACAAGATAGAAGATTTTGAGTTCCTCCCACAGGCCCTTGATGGGATGAAGATGCTGTATGATGCAGGGTATCTCCTCATAGTCATAACAAATCAGTCAGGTATAGCGAGGGGGTACTATACAGAGAAGGACTACGAGAAACTGACAGATCATATGAAGCAAATATGCGCTGATTATGGCGTGGATTTCGCTGATATACAGTACTGTCCGCACCTAGAGGGCGCAACAGTACCTGAGTACGATAGAAAATGTGATTGTAGAAAACCTGCCACGGGCCTGTTTAAGCGGGCGGTTGAAAAATATGATATAGATCTGTCAGAAAGTTATGCGATAGGCGATAAGATGAGAGATTTGAGCATATGTAATGACACGGGATGCAGAGGGTATCTGATAGGAGGAACAGCCGATAGGGAATCCGCAGAAAACATTGAATCTGTCGAATCACTATATGATGCTGCATGCAGGATAATACTTAGGAATAAAGAAGGCTAATGATGGGCATAAAAGATATAGAGAGAAAGAAAATTCTGGTTATAGGCGATATCATGCTTGATATTTACTATGAGGGAGATATAGAGAGGATATCACCGGAAGCACCCGTGCCTGTATTCAAGTATAAGAGTGAGAGATATGTTCCGGGTGGTGCCGCAAACGTTGCGGCAAATCTGATAGCAGCCGGTCAGGATGTCTCTGTGCTTTCCATAGTTGGGGAGGATTCCAACGGATTAAAACTGTTAGAAACGCTGGCTTCAATGGGAGTGAATACTGATATGATACTCAAAACTGACAGACCAACTACTTCCAAAACAAGATTCCTTGCGAATAATAACCAGCAAGTGATGAGATCTGATACAGAACGAGTTGAGGATTTATCTGAGACTGTCGAAGAATCTATCATTGATACTATGAGGTATGGGCTCGGTAACTTTGACATTGTAGTCATATCCGATTATAAGAAGGGACTACTGACTAAAAGAATAACCCAAAGTGCTATCAAACTTGCCGGGGAGAAGGGGATAAGAGTTATAGCCGATATTAAGGACAATGGTGGTGGAAAATACAACGGAGTATACCTTTTAAAGCCCAATAGAAAAGAGCTATCTGAACTGACTGGGAAAAAGCTTGATTCAGACGAGGACGTGGAGAAGGCTGCAAGAGAGCTGATGGATGAGGTATCCTGTGAGTATGTATTGGTGACACTGGGTGCCCAAGGGATGATGCTGGTAGGCAGGGATGAGATAAATAGCATCCCCACATACAGCAGAGAGGTCTTTGATGTAACAGGAGCCGGAGATACAGCGATAGCCTATCTGGCAGCGAGTCTTGCCAACTGTATAGAAATAAAAGAAGCCATGAGAATAGCTAATATTGCGTCGGGAATAGAGGTCGGCAAGGTGGGGACATCCCAGGTGTCAATAGATGAGGTACAAGCTTTTTTGGATGATGATAGTGTTACGATAGACTGTGCAGGTAAATTACATCATAGAAACGATGCTTTAGATTTAAGAAATAGATTAAAAGGTAAAACAGTTGTATTTACTAATGGGTGTTTCGATATTTTACATGTGGGGCATGTGCGTTATCTTTATGAAGCAAGAAAACTGGGGGATGTACTGATTGTAGGCATAAATTCCGATGCTTCAGTAAAGCGACTTAAGGGCGATACCAGACCTATAAACGGACTTAATGACCGAATGGAAGTGCTAGCTGCTCTTTCATGCGTGGATTATGTGATTCCTTTTGAGGACGATACTCCATATGATCTAATTGCAGATATTCAGCCGGATTATTTGGTTAAAGGAGGGGATTATTGTCCGGAGGATGTTGTTGGCAAGGACATCGTAGAAGAAAAGGGAGGGGAAGTGGTAATAATACCATTAGTGGCGGGAAAGTCTTCGACAGCTCTGATTTGCAAGCTTGATTTATAAAATGATATTTTAATAATTTAAATTTTAGATTCTTTGAGGGGGACTAATGTACAAAAAGGTGGATTTATACTACGAACCAATCGAGGAGCCCAATAAGTTAATGGCTCCAATTAAAAAAGGCATGCCTTTAGGTGAGATGAGTAAGAATGAGTTGGCATTTATATGTGGACTATTAAAAGAGAGTCGTCCTAAGAAATTGCTTGAAATAGGAGTTGCCGCTGGTGGGACAACGGCAGTGATAGTTAATTGTCTGTCAATGATAAACTGTCATTCTGAAGTTTTTTCTGTTGATATAGCTGAACAGTACTACAGATATCCCGAAGCAAGGACGGGGTACTTGTTTGATCAAATACGCAGTTATTATAAGGATAGCGGTGTTTATCAAGAACTAATTCTGGGAAAGAGTATACCATATTGCATTGAGAAAATTGGGGGGGAAATAGATTTTCTTATTATAGATACAATGCATGTGTTACCGGGAGAAGTACTGGATTTTTTATGTGTTCTGCCATTTCTTTCTGAAACAGCAGTTGTTGTTGTACATGATGTATCGTATAACTTGCTATCATGGAGTCTAAAGGGAAAACCAGCATATGCGACTAGAGTGTTACTATCAACAGTGAAAGCAGGAGAAAAGTATTTTAACTTTGACGATGTACACCTTAGCATTGGTGGATTTAAGAAAGATCAAACCACGTGGGATGGCATAGAAGATGTCTTTTCAGCATTGTCAATCACCTGGTCATATATGCCATTGTTGGATGATTTGAAAGGATACTTGGAAATATTTGTTAAGTATTATAACAATAAACAGGTTATTGATTGGCTTAAGACAGTTTGCTACCTACAGGAAAAGAAAATCGGTGGGTGGAACAGTGTTCAGGAAGAACTAGATTATGTATTACAGACTCTAGCAGGCTATGATGTGTATATTTATGGAACTGGTCTAAAGGGAAGGAAAATAGAGAAATTACTGAGTAAAGCAAATATAAAGGGACATTGCATATCGAGAGATTATTTATTGGATGAATGGGATATAAAGGATGGAGTAGTATGCGTTGATGATATTCAAAATGAGAATACTATAATTGTTTTGGCTGCAGATTCGCCAGAGTGCTATTGGCACATTATCGAAAATGGGTTAGAGCATATTGTAATCTCTGATGAAGTATGGAAGGCATATTCATGCATCTAGATATAGGGAGAGTTATATGAGAGAAGTCAATATAGTATATATCTGTGATAATGATTTTATTGTTCCGACAATCACCTCAGTAAATTCTCTTAAAGCTTATCGGGAAAAATCTGTAAAATATAATGTCTATATTATTGTATCATCATCTTCAATTATTGAGGAGCGGCTATACAAGGATATAAGCGAGCCATTTTTTAGAGTTGTTTTCCTGGATGCAGAGGGGATCGAAAACGAAAATACAGAGAAGCTAATCAATGTACCGGATGTTTCTGCAAAATATGTAACAAAGGCAGCTCTTTTCAAATTCCTACTTGCGGATATATTAGACGATATTGATAAAGTGCTATATATAGATGGTGATACAATTATTCAAAGCAGTCTTTGCAATTTGTTTGATATAGATATAAGTGAAAAATATGTTGCTGCAGTGCCTGATATGGGTTGTTACTATCCAGATTTGATTGATCATACAGGACGGTTGAACTTTGGAAACGAGTTCTATTTCAACAGTGGGGTTATGTTATTAAACCTATCCAAGATGCGAGAAGATAATGTGTCGAAAGCTCTTGTCGATTACAGGATGAATTACAAAAACAATTATATGGATCAAGATGCTTTGAATTATGTACTTGGTAAATCGGCATATAGATTACCTATTGAATATAATACTTTGACCTTAACAGTTCTAAATAAATCGCAAGATGAGTTAATTGAATTGTTCTCAATAAATACTATAGAAGAATTATTAGACAGAAGTAAAATATTACATACAGCCGGAGCGTTAAAACCCTGGATTTATAATATCCCATGGGTCACGGAGAGGTTTTATAAATATTGTCCTGAGTCGGGGTTAGATATATTTCCTGTACAAAAGCTAAAGAGTCCGTTTTATTTGTATAAAAAAGAGAGCTCAGCCGACAGGAAAGATTGGGCCTTTCCGTATAGTTTAATTCCAAAGGGAAGCAGGGTTGTTTTATATGGGTGCGGTATAGTCGGCGAAACCCTAAAAAAACAAAATGATTATACAGGGTATTGTAATATAGTCGCATGGGCAGATAAACGGTCAAGTGTATCAGGAGAAGGAATCATAAAGCCTGAGAGTATATGTGATAAGAAATATGATTTGATTCTTATTGCAGTAGCAGATCGAAAAAAACAGGAGACAATTAAAAACGAACTAATCTCCTTGGGGAACAATGAAGATACAATAGTAGTTTTACCATAGAACTGAATTGTTAAGTTGTGTAAAGACTCTAGTAAAAGTATTTTACTAAATTTGATAAGGTGTGAAAAATGTATATATTTCCCTTTGATATTGTTAATAAGAATGAAAAGATACTAATCTATGGGGTCGGAAACGTAGGTAAAGACTATTATGCACAGGTCTCAGCATCACAATTCTGCTCGGTGGAGGGGTTTATTGATAAAAACATAGATTATAGGTCTTTCGATGGAAAAAGAATATATACGATAAAGGAAATAGAAGGGCTAGATTTTGACAGAATTATAGTTGCTGTTAAGAATGATAAGGAAAGGCATGAAATCGAAAAGGTTTTATGTGACAATAATATAGAAATGAATAAAATCGTTTCTTCAACTGTGAAAACAGGCGGTAATAATCCTATAGTTGTTGAATGCAAACCGGTTGATGATGAGATTGTACACATAGGATTATACAATCCGGGAGGTTTAGGAGACAGTGTTTTGGATCTGGTCCTGGCTCAAAAACTAAGAATACTATATGGGAATAGAATCCATTTGTTTAATGCGACTAAGTACAGCTCTTTTTTTGAAGGTAATCCTTTGTACGATGAATGTAGAGACATAGACGAACTGAATGATGCGGATATCATCATTCTGAACCGTCATGTCGCAACAGTTCTTTGTTGGTCACCGGAAAAAGTAAAAAGGATAGAACCAGATCTCGTAGATTTCTGCAAAAAAAACATTGAGTTTTGTAATAACAAGACGACACCGGAAAGATTTGAGAGAGATGTGTACACATACGCGAAAGTAACTAAAAAGAATCGCATAGAAATAATTGACGTAGAAAACGTTCTTTCTATTGACAGGAGAGACAATGTACTAATCAACTGGAAATCAGAAACATATGAAGTGTTAAAACGATTCGGATTGTTGAGAAAAAAATACATATTGATTAATCGGGATGTTGATGCTGTACAAGGTATGAATAATGTCAAACTTTGGCCAAGAGAGCACTATATAGAATTAATACGCTTAATCAGGAAAGAATATTCGACTATTAAAATCATTGAGGTTGGAGCAAGGAACGGAGAGAAATCACTTGAAGGAACCGATGGGTGCATTAAGGGAAAAACCTCTTTTGATGAACTCAAGATATTATTGAAAAACTCTATTCTCCTTATATCAAGCGAGGGAGGATTGGTGCATATTAATCACTTTTTATCAAAGAGATCTGCTGTTTTATTCGGCCCCTCTGATGAAGAGTACTTTGGATATGCTGATGACTTTATATGCGTTAATCGTAAGTGTTGCGGAATGCCCTGTAATTATATGGATAAAGATTATAGGATAAACTGCATGAGGAAATATGATCATGCAGAATGCATGTATCTAATAAAACCGGAACAAGTCTATTCAAGAATAAAGGAATATATTAACAGCAAGATTAATTCATTGATTGAATATGACATAATCCCAAAAGAGGAAGCGATCAATACTTATTATACATATATAAACAGAGGGCAAAGAGTATTTAGGACAGATGAATACAGCACCTCCTGTTTTTCACCTTTTTCATTTTTGCCTAATTATCCATCTTTTGAAGCCTGCTTTGATTGTATCTTGATAGAAAGAAAAGAGTCAGAATATAGTGATCCATATGGAGTATTCTTAGAAATGCTAAGACTTCTTTCACCAAGTGGGGTGTTGATAATGGATCCTTTCTTTGTGGCAAAGGATGACACATTTGGAATAAATATAGATAAAGATAAGAGAATTCTAGTGAGATACTGCAAATAGTATATTCAGGAATAAGAGATTTTAGGGGACTGATCGATGAATGAAAAACGGTGCAGAGATAAATTACAAGTGTTAGCCATGTATCTGCCACAGTTTCATACTATAAAAGAAAACGATGAATGGTGGGGAAGGGGCTATACTGAATGGAAAGCTGTTGAGATGGCATATCCTTTATTTGAGGGGCACAGACAGCCGCACGTTCCTAAAAACAGGAACTATTATAATCTCCTGCAAAAAGAAGTAATGATATGGCAGTCTGATCTGGCAAAGCAGTATGCGGTTGATGGATTCGTTTTTTATCATTATTGGTTCCAGCATGGAATTAAACTGCTGGAAAAACCTGCTGAAAATCTATTGGCATGGACAGATATTAATATTCCTTTTTGTTTTTGCTGGGATCCTTCTGCATGGAAAAGGACATGGGCAAATATAAACGGAAACACATGGGCTCCGAAATTTGAAGAGGATAATAACAATGAAAAAAAACAAAATGATGGATTATTAATGGGACAGAGCTTTGGAGGCGAAGAATACTGGCTTGAACATATCAAATATTTAGTAGCGTTCTTCAAGGATGATAGATACATAAAGATGGACGGCAGACCTGTTTTTATATTCTATAATTCTGTGGATATTCCATGTTTTGAGGAAATGGTAGGCTGCTGGAATGGATATCTTATTGAACAGGGTCTAAAGGAGCTATATGTCCTATCTTTTTCTGATTATAATTCAGTTGAAAATGGACATATAGACAGAATGAGATTTGGGAAGCATCAAATGCAGGAAGTAAAGGAAGTCAGAGCCTACTTATACGATGACGTGTGGACTGAAAACCTTGAAAAAGTCAAACATGGATTAAAAAAAACATATTGGCATGGTGTTGTGGATTATGATGATACTCCAAGAAGAGGAAGATATGGAAGTGTGTATTTAGAAGCGACGCCAGAGAAATTCAAGAAATTCTTTTCTCTCTTAGTTCAAAAGAGCATTGAAGATCAAAACGAATATGTATTTATTGATGCCTGGAATGAATGGGGAGAGGGGATGTATCTTGAACCAGATGTCGCAAACGGCACGAAGTATCTTGAGTGCATTAAAGAAGTTATGAATATGGAAATAAAAGACCTTAATGATTTTAATAGTAACGATGTTGGATTGATAAATGGGGATCCATATAACAAAATTAATGAGGTTCAGATTGAACGGGATTACTATAGGATTAGATATAAAATGATGCAAAGTTGGGCTCAGGAACGTTTGGAGACTGGGCTGCTTGAGAACTATTTACTTAGTAAAGGGATAAGGGAGATAGCAATCTATGGCTTTGGAAAGCATGGAAAAATGCTTTTTGAAGAGTTGGCAGGTAGTGGAATAGAGGTTGCTTATGTGATTGATACTAATAAGAAGCAGTTTCGTAAACCGGGTATTATTGTGTATGACCTTAATGATGAATTACCTAAAGTGGATGCTATTATTATATCTATAGTGGAGAATGCAAATAGTATTAAACAAAGAATACAATCTGTTATGGATGTTAGTATTTATTCTTTATGGGAAGTGATAGAGGATTGTATTAACTGTGCTAAATAAAAGCCTGTTTTAGTGCGAGGAGTAATTATGTCTGAAAAAGAAATTGAGGTATACAGGCGAAGAGAGGAGGCAGCACTGCCTGACATTAATCGAATAATGAAGTAGGGGGAATTCCTGCTAAGGTTATTTCGTATAGATTTGAGCAGGATGTGATTGAAAAGGCGTTCTTCCTCCAGATTATGATTTTGACATGCATAAGGAACTGATTCCTATGCAACCGGGAGATGTTGCAGTGACTTTTGCGGATATGGATCCGCTTGAGAGGGATTTCGGATTCAAACCGCAAACGCCGCTTAGGGATGGGTTACGGAAATTTGCAGAATGGTATGGACGGTTTTATAACCTGTAATATATATGAAAGGAATAATATGCGACAATCTCGTGGGCGATTGAAAGATAAAGTGCTTATATGGGGAACTGGTCTCGATTATGGTCGGTTTCTTAATCAATTGAAGGCACTGGAATTACAGGAGGTGCTGGAAGTGGTTGGCGTGACAGATTCCAGTGGATTCCGCGAAAGGGTTACGAAGGTAGATGGCTGGCATTTCTATTCCGTATCTGAGATCAAAGAGATTCCATGGGATTATTGCGTGGTAATGTCTGAAAAGTATTTCTGGGATATCTATAGTCACCTTGCGGAATTGGGAATATCGAGTGATAGGATCATTCCCTGCCGCGTTTTCGCCATACCGTATTTTGAATGGGTCCAGTATATTGAGATACGTAACCTGAAAATGAGCATTATAAGTAATAATTGCTGGGGAGGAATTCTATCACGAACATTGGGACTCGAGCACAGGTCTCCGTTTAAGAATTTGGCAGTCAGTGCATCGGGACTGATTAGGATGCTCGATGAGGGGTTGGAAGGATTCATGTCTGTTGAGCCCAAATTTGTCAGATGGGAGATTGACCCGCACAGCAAGGTGCGATTTCCCGTAATGTCTGTCAAAGGTGTGGAAATACTGTTTAATCACGACACAAAGATTGAAGAAGCGCTTGCAAAATGGAGACGAAGAAAAGAAAAGATAGATTATCACAATCTATATATGATGATCTATACAGAAGATATTGATGTTGTCAGGGCTTTTTTGAAATTAGATATTGAACGGAAAATATGTTTTGTTCCCGATAATATAATAACGGAAGAACTGAAGGATGAAAGCACGGTATTTCCAATTTGCTGGAGAAATAATCAAGATGAATTCTGGCTTCCAGTTAATGAAAGTGCAAAATTATCCGGACTAAACTATAAAATATTGCCGATGATACTTGGAAAAAAAGAAAAAAGGCTGGAGATCGTACAAACTGATCAATGAGAAAGGTAAAGGTATTATATATTTTACACAGCTCAGTACCGGGCGGTGCCAATTATTCGCTTATAGACATGCTGGGAAAGCTTTCTGAGCATGTTGATCCTATTGCTGTTATTCCGAGGAAAGGACCGTTTGAAACTGCTCTCAGAGATCATGGCATAGCATATCATGTCCAGCCTTTTATAGGCGGATATGGAAAAATGGGACAAACAACAGAAAAAAAGAAAGCAGACAGTTTTGTTGACAACTATAATGCCGCCAAAGAGTTGGTGCGGTTGGTAAAAGAAAAGGATATTGATCTGATACATTCCAACTCCAGCGCGAATAATGTTGGGGCATTTCTTTCAATTCTTACGGGGATACCGATCATATTACACATCAGAGAGGCGATGGAGCAGCAATTCGGATGTGAGTATTGGGATGAAGATCTGACGGTTTCCTTGATGGAAAACGCAGACAGCATTATAAGCGTTTCTGAAGCAGTAAGATCCTACGTTTTGAATCGTCACGGAGTTGATTCGATAGTTATATATGATGGCATAGAAAAAAACTCTTATTATCAAAACATATCTGATAAAGTGTTTCCACCATATTTCTATATCGCAGGAGATATAATGGAATGCAAAGGTCAGTTTGATGCAATCAGAGCAATGAAAATTCTGTCTTCTAGGTATGACATGAAGAGCACGCTTACAGTTGTCGGAAGGGGCTATTACAAATCAGTATGGGCAGCAAACAAGCTGGTTGAAGATCTTGGAATCGGTCATTGCAGTCAAATCCAAAGCTTTGTAAATGATATGAGATCGTTTCGTTTCGGTTATGGATATGCGCTTGTTTGCTCTAAATATGAGGCACTTGGACGTGTAACCGTAGAAGCTATGCTCGCGGGCAATCTTGTGATAGGAGCAGATACAGGAGGCACAGGAGAGATTATCGGCAGGGATGGAAAAAGAGGGCTTTTGTATAAATATGGCGATATTTACGATTTGGCGGAAAAGATGAATGCCGCACTGAAAATGCCTCTTGAAACTAAAATTAAAATACTTAAAAATGCGCAGGATTATGTCATCAAATCGTTTGATACACAGAATTGTGCTTCAAATATCTTTCAGATTTATCAGACGGTATTATCTAGAACGTTAAACAAAAAACGGGAATACGACAAAGATTTTATTGAATCCATTTATAAGAAATATGAATATTTCCGCACTGCACAAGGGCAGGTCAATCAGGAACCCATAAGAAAGCAACCGATTGTAGCTGATGTAAATGACAGATTCAAAAAGACAGATGATAAAGCACAGTCCGTCGCACAATACTTTAAGAAAAACAAACTCAAAACAGCAGCCATATACGGAATGGGTTACCTGGGCTGTGAAATATTTGATATATTGCAAACAATAGGGATTGATATTGTATTTGTTAGCGATCGAGACCCAAATGGGATTGAGTATGCAGTGCGATTTTTAAGACCTGAAGATGAATGGGAATATGCGGATATTGTGATTAATACTGTAGTAAACGATACCGATGGCACTGATCGGTTTATTTTGTCAAAGGGAAACTACACAGTAGTTCACGTTAAAGAGATATTGGACTGGAATTAGTGAGATAGACTAAAAGCATATGAAATCAAGAATCGGAATCATTATATTAAACTATTTATGCTGGGAAGCTACAGTAAAATGTGTTGAGTGTTTTCAAAATCAGATTTCAGATTATAGGACATCTAATCTGGGAATGGATATTTGTGCGGAAATCGTTATCGTGGATAATGACTCGCCTAACGAATCCTATTTGAAGCTTTTGTCGGAATATAAAGATAATAGTAGCATTCATGTTCATAAAACAAAGAAGAATATTGGTTATGCCAGGGGTAACAATTTTGGATATAGGTGCTTGAAAAGAATTATGACGCCTGACTTTGTAATCCTATCCAATGATGATGCTTATGCAATGTCAGAGGGTCTGCTGAAATGGATGTTCGAAATGTATGAGGCGCATGATTTCGCTGTACTTGGTCCTTCAATACTATCGATGAGATCAGGACTGCATCAATCGCCTTGGCCAGATACTCTAGACTGTTTTGGACACCTCGTTTCCCGTTATATCCGAAATCAAAACAAAGAGTATCAATTTCTGAAAAAAGACTATGGAGAACTCATCAAACACAGTGAATTTCATGATGACATGGTCGTGTGCGGAGCGTTTTTGATCTTTTCCCCAAAATACATGGAAAAATACAACGATCTGTTTAACCCTAAGACGTTTTTATATGCAGAGGAAAACCTGTTAAAGATCAGATGCGATAAGTATCGTCTGAAAATGATTTATGATCCTTCCTATGAAGTGAATCACGAAGAATCTGCATCCTTTTACGATGGGAAAACGGAAGAAGTTGTTCTAAGGGTAAAAAATAAGTATCACCGGGATGCACTAGATATCTATGATCATGAGTACTGGCGATTAAAGCATTACGGGGTTCTCAGACGACTATTTGATACTTGGTACATCTCCCGGGAGGGGAAAAAAGGTCATAAATATGTTTTCCCCGCGATCAGATCATACAATATGGTCAGAGTCGTAATTTACGGTGCAGGAAAAATCGGCACTGCCTTGTATGAACAATGTAGCGAAGAAAAAAAGATTACCGTTGTCCGCTGGGTGGACCGGAATAAAAGGAGCGATATTGTTCAGGACCCGTCATATATCGGACAGAGCGATTTTGATTATGTCTTTATTGCGATAAATGACGCGAGAATAGTCAGAGAGGTCAGCAGGGAACTGCAAAAGCAAGGAATTGCTGATAGTAAGATCAAATGGATTAAGGCATATAAGGTCAAACTGTAAGGCGGTGAACCATGAGGGAAGACAATCTATTTATCATATCCTCCACGGAAAGAATCCAACACGCAGATAAGCATTATAATGCTGCAGCCTTTGTGGTTTTGTATTATGAAGAAAAGGTGGAATTCTATAAAGATTATCTGATACGCATTCCGAAAGACATCGATGTATACATTATTTCGTCTAAGGAAGCTATTTTGGATATATTTGACGATAGATTCAAAAAACTGAAAAAGAATAATCGCGGAAGAGATATCAGTGGACTTCTCGTTGCGGCTAAACCATATATCTTCCGCTACGAGTATATCTGCTTTATTCATGACAAAAAAGAAAAAACGGATGCGATCTGGGAATACACCCGTGAGTGGGAACAAATGATATGGGAAAGTCTTCTGGCATCTGGTAGTTATATTGTGAATTTATTATATACAATGGACAGCAGGAGTTTGGAATACATGGGCGTGATGCTTCCATTCTATTCCGGTTTGAACAGGTTTCCAACGGACGGTTATGAGGATAATGTGGAGGGTGTCCGTGTACTCTCCCAAAAAATCGGGATCGAATACGAGGAAGACGATCCACCGATAACATTTGCCACATGTTTTTGGGCTAAAACGGATATGTTGAAGAAACTGTATTCGATCGACTGGAAATATGAAGACTTTCCGGATCCGGCTGTTAACATTGACGGCGATCTGAATCACAGCGTCGAGAGAATATTTAAATATCTTTTAAAAGATCGTGGAAAAGATGAGGCTATTTGTATATCTGACAGGTATATGGCGTATCACTATACACAAGTGCATTCAGGTATGCAGTTTATGTGGGAACAGTTGAAAAAAGTAGGCGTACACAGCATTAGTGAATTGATGCTTTTTCCAAAGATAAGCAAAGCACTCAGGGCGTTTTCCGAGAGATATAGATATATATATATTTATGGGGCAGGGAATAGAGCTGCATCAGTTTTTAACTTTTCTGCGCTGGCAGGAATTAGAATTGATGGATTTACTGTGACGACTCTGTCGGAAAATCAAAAGGAATACTTAGGGCTTCCTGTTATAGAGTATGGAAAAGAGATTTCTTCTGAAAGCGGCATCATCATCGGTGTGGGTTTAAAGCAACAAAAAGAAGTAATCAGTATTATTAAGAATGGTGGAAAACAGGATTATTTGTTGCTTGAATTCTGAATTTACTGCAGGAGATGTTCATTATGGCAGATATCATTGATAAAGCAATAGAAAATGGATGGAATAAGTCCGTTTTGGGATCGCAGACCTGGGAGCAGTTTGAAAGTGATCTGGTTCATAAACAACTGGTAATATATGGCATCGGAATAGGAGCAGAGCTTTTTTTGAAGCATTATGCAGATAAATATCGTTTGGCTGGAGCGATTGACGCCACGAAATACGGAGAACTTTTGTTTGAGTACGATTTCAGAACAGGTAAAACTGACACCAGCGATATTTATATAGAAAAACCTGCATGTCTCGATCATTATATGCCGAAAAGAACGATCGTGCTGATTGCTGCATTGAAACACCATGTGGAAATTTACCAATCCCTGAAAAGCAAAGGCTTTTCATATATCTATTCTTTTTTATGCATGGAAGTGAATAAACGTATAAAGCTGTCAGATTACACAGAATACTCAGATCCAAGAGAAGAGTATGTTTTGTATAAGATGCAATCTCCATCAGATTACAACAACGTATTTGTGGAAACAATGTCGGGATACTCCGGACATGCAAGGTATATTGTTGAAGCAATGAAAAAAAAGAATAATGATTTATGTTTTACTTGGTATAACGAGAGTAACACACCTTATCCGGATATAGGACTGAAAGAGGTCAAAAGAAACACCAGGAGTTATTATGATGCACTCTATAAGGCCGGATTATGGCTGTTTGAGGATCCAGTATTCTATGAAACAAAGAAAAAGCAAGATCAAATCCTTATACAATTAAAGCATTGGTCGAGTATTACGCTTAAGACATTTGGCATTAAGCTGGAAGAACCCCTTGAGCAGAAGTTTAATAGTCTACCGGGGAGCTATAGAAGGCATTTTGAACATAATGCTGAACTGACGGATTATGTTATAACGGGCAGTGATTTTGATGAGCAGACGGTCAGGGATAATTATCTTTATAAGGGCTCTTTCTTTAGAGCGGGCTCACCTCGATCTGATATACTTTTTGATGCGGAAAGATTCAGAATATCTATAAGGGCAAAATATGGAATCGAAGCGGATACGAAAATCTGCCTGTATGTTCCTACATTCAGGTTTGATGATAAGCGAAGGTGTAGATATAAGGAAACGGGAATCCAATTTCTTGCATTAAGAGACAGTCTAGAAAAGTCTACTGGAGAAGACTGGATAATAATGATCAGACTGCACCCTAGGACCGACAGGGATACTATTCCTTTATTTCCAGATTATGTTGTAGACGCGACTGATTATATGGACGGAGAAGAACTAGTTGCTGCATCGGATGCGGTTATTGCTGATTATTCCAGTATTATGTTTGAGCCTGCGTTTGTTGGCAAACCAGTTTTTCTATATGCGCCGGACATTGAAGAATACTTAACAAATGAGCGTGGGTTTCTTATACCTTATGAGAAACTTCCTTTCCCTAGGGCATATTCGAGTGCGGGGCTGATTGAGAATATCCTCAACTTTGATCAGGAGAAGTATGAGGCGGATGTGACAGCTTTTCTTGATAAGTATGGGGTGCATGAGGACGGACATGCGTCGGAGCGAGCGGCAGATTTTATACTGGGGTTGCTGGATTCTAAAGATAAGCTTTGATATAATAATCTCATATAGTAACATTTTCGAAGCCAAACACTAACATTTTATGAATAAAATGTTAGTGTTTGACATATTGATACAATGAAGAAATATAAGAAAAAGCAGGAAAACATAAGAAGATATATCCTTGAACTTATTATAGATGGAAAGAGGGGTATCGCTAAAAAGACAGCGGAGTCTTTCGGTATTTCTGAAATGACGGTATACAGATACCTGAAGAGCATGCAGGAAGAGGGGATAATACGGAAAGATACTGATGGATACAGTCTGATATCCGAGAGAAGACAATACGATATAAATCTCTCAGAGGGAACAATATCGGAGGATGAGGTATACGGCGACTGCATTGAGCCAGAAGTATCCGATCTTCCGAAAAACGTACGAAGTATATGGGAATACTGCTTTTCGGAGATGATGAATAATGCTATAGATCACTCCGGGGCAGAAAATGTCAGAATACTGGTAAATAAGAACTATATGTCCTTATCTGTCGCCATAATAGATGATGGCATTGGAATCTTCCGAAAGATCAGAGAGTATTTTGGATATGATACTACAGGTGAGGTAATAGAGGAATTATTCAAGGGGAAGCTTACCACCGATTCTGAAAACCATTCAGGAGAAGGGATATTCTTTACCTCCAGGATAATGGACAGATTCGCGGCAATCTCTGAGAAAACAATCTTTACCCATGACAAATATGATGAATGGCAGAAAAGCTTAGATGATACACTATATGAAGAAGCTGATGTACCATTGCATGGGACTGCGATAATAATGCAATTGTCAAACTTCACCAGGAAGACATCAAAGGAGATTTTTGATGAGTATGCAGATATAGAAGGCGGGTTTAAGAAAACCAGGATACCACTGAAAAATATCTATGAAACCTATCCGGTCTCGCGTTCTCAGGCCAAGAGATTAAGCCACAGACTGGATACCTTTGAGGAAGTAGAGCTGGATTTTTACGGTGTTGATGAGATAGGACAGGGATTTGCACATGAACTGTTTGTGAAATATGCGAGACTGCACCCGGATACAAAGCTTGTTCCTGTTCATACAAATAAGACGATAGATAATATGCTACGACATGTGCAGAATGGGTGAGTTTGTGCTATCCCGTATTATTGGATGTCATTTAGCAAATAGAATCTTATGAGAAAAGAAGAGTATTATACAAAGGCAGATTGCGATACAGTAATAAAGAGAATCCATGACGGGTATATCTATGTAAAGGCTCTGCAGAGACAGATCAGGGATGCAGATGCTTTTTTTGTGTATCTCTTTTCAGAGGATTCCCTGATCAATTATTACACCGTTTTTTACCTTCCTGTTCTTTGTGAAGAGAAAAACGTTTCTTCCTTTGTGATGATAACCCAAAACGAAGAAACGGCTGCAATGGTCCGGAGAGAATGCAGAGTGCCATACATTCTGGAGACATGCACAGATGAGGAAATGCGCAATATAAGCACCTATTACAGAGCATTTCCTTCGGGACCAAATACAAGGAATAAAGACTACAGGACTATCATAAACGGGTGTGGGGACAACGGAAAAGATCGTCTTATGAGCCTTCTGGGATACAAAGGGATCGATCAGAAGGCGATAGTCGCGTTATCTGTGTTTCAATGGTACAGGATACCCGATGACAATGAGGTGAAAGCAGCCGAAGATTATGAGTATAAGAAGACCTCGATGGAAACTATAGATTGGGATAGATTCGGTTGCAAGGAAATACCGGGGCCGGTTGATTTTCCGGACAATGTAGATATAGGGCTGAAGCCTCTGTTGGACAGCAAAATAAGAAAAGAGGACAAGGTGGTTGTTTTTTCTTATACCAAGACCAGTCGGCATATTGTTGAGGTACTGTCGGAATACAATGTAGTTGCCATGCTGGACAACAATGATGAGCTGTCGGGAACTGAATACAACGGGGTGGAGGTATACACTCCCCGGGAATATCTTTCGGGAGAACACAGAGAAGATATAAAGATAATAGTGGCGACCAGATCATACAGAGCAATATGCGAACAGCTCTATGATCTGGGATATCATATTGATGAGCAGGTCTTTATTGCCTACATAAATGTGGATCATCTTCATTCGGGGATTTTTGAAGGAAAGTTTAATAATGGCAGGGCTATCTATGATGATATAAGAGCCAGATACCCGGATGAGCGGCTTTTCTTTATTACGTTTCCCGGTACCGGGGACATCTATCTCGCCGGAATGTACCTGCGGGAGCAGATGATGCACGATGCGGTAGATGACGGTGTTCTGGTATTGGTAGGGAACAACTGCAAAAGAGTATACGATGTGATCGATTGTGATGCGCCTGTGGCAGGAGTAGAGGTAATAAAAGATCATCCTTCTGCTATGGACTTTGGCATGTTTGTAAGGCAGATGGGTTATGACAAGCTTAATGTATGTAAGCTGGGACATGGAAACGAACTCCTGGACCCGGGATTCATACGCGGCAACAGCGGGCTTGATCTGAATGAAGTATATCAGCTTATTGCTCACAGTGATACAAAACACACAGGTATTGGTGTCAAAACGGAAGATTCTACTGAATTGTTTGAAGCCAACGGGTTGAGAGAGGGACACACGGTGATCCTATCTCCCTATGCCAAGTGTATGATCCGGCTGACGGATGGCTTCTGGGAAGGTCTGGCAGAGACTCTGGCTGCTAATGGGTTTGATATATGTACTAATGTTGCCGGCAGCGAGAAGCCCATAACGGGAACCAAGGGTGTTATGATACCCTATGGGCAGGTCATGGATTTCGTTAACCGTGCAGGTTGCTTTATCGGGCTGAGGAGCGGACTGTGCGACATCATATCCGGAGTATCTGCCAAAAAGATAATACTGTATGGCGAAGATAACCGATCAGGGAAGGATTATCATTTTAATTTCTGCAGTCTGGAGAAAATGGGGATCGCAGGAGACAATCTCTATGAGATCATTCTTGATGCAGATTATAAGCAGAGCATCGATATGATAACTGACGTTCTTATATAACTATTAAATCATTATATAACTGTATATAACTGTCTGTATTGTCTTTTTCTGAGGTATCCGATCCTCGATCCTTCAGGCATTGACCATTACAATTTTAAATTTCGAATGAAGGACAGACCGGATATGCAGAGTAAATCGGGATACGTAGAATAGAGCAATAAAGAATAAAGAATAAAGTATAAAGTATATTTATCCGATATAATACATGTTGGGGCAAAGAGATATGCTGAGACATGATTGTGAAGAGCGTATGCCGACCGAGTAGAAGTTTTTTCAAAAGAGGAGACAGGGAATTGGTTTTTTATCTGAAGGTTAACAGAGACGTAGAATACACACTAAGTAATCTGCGGGCATGGCTGGAGGCCATATCATGCTTGTCAGACAGCAAGATATTTATCCTGTCGGACAACGGTTCTTTGGATGAAAAGATTAAGGAGAGCATACTGCCGGATTTCACTTCCTGTGATATCACTATGATGGAGTCTGACAGGGATACAGTAGAACTAAATTCTATCGCGGAAGCCGTTACTGTTCCACGCTGGTACAAATGTGCCTGTTCTCATCTGACTACATTCTTTCATTCTAAAGCCAATGGGTACAAAACGTTTTGGAATATTGATGCTGATGATACTTTTTTCTGTACCTCCAGAGAACGATTGGCAGAAATGCTGGTTAAGGCTCAGATATACGCAGATGAGAATGAACTGGGATGTTTTTCACTTGATATGTGGACCTCGCGTAATCGAGGATATGCATGGTCTTTCGGGGTTACATACACGAGAAACCATATTGACTGGATAAATACGATGATGTCTCATCGGAATGATCCTGGAATAAGGAACCATATTCCAGGTCATACAAAAAACCTGGACCTTTATTTCACTTATCTCAGAGATATGTTTATGGATCTGAAAATCGGAGCGTTCTGTTTTGATAATCTGCGTTTTGTTCATTACGGGAATGACATATACAGGAATCCAATAGGAGCAGGTTTCTTTCATTGGAAAGATGGATTTTTGAGATTTCCTTTGCTCTATTACTTCTACGGCAGCAAATCCCTGGGTAAATATGAGATACCTGATAATGTAATTGTTTTGGATATCGGAATAGAAGATAAGGAAAGCTATTCACTTATTAGCTCTTTTTTTCATGGGTACACTGCGGAAATAGAAGGGCTGTATTCTGGTAGGTCGTATAATGGGGATGATAATGTACATAATAATCTAATGCATCCATGTGTAGGTGAAAATGCGAAGTTTGTTTTGTTTGGCTGTGGAAACGAGGGACGTGCAACCTTAAAATATCTGGGGAAGGACAAGGTCATATGCTTTGTGGATAATAGAAAACATGGCGAGACAATTGATGACAAACCTGTGATATCATTTGATGAATTATTGAAGATGGACTTCAGGAGCTTTTCACTGCTTGTGACTGTTATCAACGGTTATTCTGAGGTTACAAGACAACTAGAAGATAATGGGATATATAATTACTCGTTTCTTCCTTTACCGTGAGAATGAATAGAGAAATTGATGAGATAATTGAATCTGTCGATAGAGGAAAAAAACTGTGTGACGACTTGAAACGTAAGTTTTACGAGGATAGTTGTATGTATACGGTTTTTCTTTTTTCTGAGGATGAGGCGATAAACCGGTATACTGTGTACTACCTGCCGGTACATGCTATGAAAAACAAGGTGACAAGTTATCTTGTGGTTTCGTTTGTTGACGGAATGGAAGAAAGGCTTGTTGAACAGATGAAAGTGCCGTACAGGTACGTGAGTTGCAGCAGACAGGAGGCTCACGATATCGGAAGATACTGTACTGAGGCGGATGCTCGGAAAAGGGCTGATGAGCACCTGATCATCAATGGTACGGATGATCCTGAAGAATACAGATACAGGAGTGTGTTCGGGATCAATGGTATCTCTGAGGCAGATGTTGTTGCTATCTGTGTATTTGATTTCAAGTATGTGCCTGATGAAATAGAGGTGAGACGGGCTCTTGGCAGTCTACGAAGTGACATTCGTTATCGGAAGATAGACTGGAATAAGGCTGAGGCATTGATTCCGGCAGTGTCTGATGTTCAGACCCCGTTCCCAGAGGTGGTATACGAAGAGGTGGACAGGCTCGTTGATAATGGGAATATCGATCTGCGAGACCGTCTTGTCTTGTTTTCCGATACCAGATCTACAAGAGCCATACTGGACCATCTCGGTGGATACAGGATAGAGGCGATCCTTGATAATGACGAGAGTAAAGCCGGTACAGATATTAACGGAATAGTCATATATACTCCGGAGGTTTTCTTCAGAGAACACAGAGAAGAGTCGTTCAAGATCCTGGTTCCAACCAGATCCTATATGCCTATATGTGAACAGCTTTATTATTATGGCTATAAGCTCGGAGTGGATGTTTTCGTCACTTATAGGAGAGTTCATGTTCAGGCCGATCAGATTGAGGTATGGAGAAATGCACTTCCTGATGGCAAAGAGTTATATGATTCCATCAGACAGGAGTATCCCGGAGAAAGGATATATATGTGCACCTATGAGGGTACGGGGGATATCTTTCTCATAGGGATGTATCTGAAGGACAGGATGATGCACGATGGGGTGAAAACCTGTGTGCTTGTCGTGGCATCCAATGCCAGCAGGAAGCTGCTGGAGGCATTTGAACTGAGCGATTCGGTCAAGAAAATATACGTCCTTAATGGGAGGACAGAGTGCAATAAGCTGCTTTACTATACACGGGGCTTAGGTTATGGTGAGGCGAATGCGGCTGTTCTGAATAATGATTACGGGGCCATTTTGTTAAAACGGTTGAGTGGATATAATGGTATAGATTTTAATACACTATTCCAGAAGATTATATTTTTTGCAGATAAAAAAAGGAATAAAGCCAAAATGAAAAGGGGGACAGCAGACGGATTGTATGACGCAAATGGATTAGGGAAAAAAAGAACAATATTACTATCTCCTTTTGCAAATACGACGCATGGTATATCTGTGAATGCATGGGAACAGCTGGCAAAGGCTCTTACAGACAAGGGATATGATGTATGTACAAATGTATCAGGTGAAGAGAAGCCGATTAATGGGACGAAAGGTATTTTCATTCCGTACGAGAATTTAATGGACTTTATGGATAACTTAGCAGGATTTGTTGGCTTGAGGAGTGGATTATGCGATATCATTTCCGGGTCGACTGCCAGAAAAGTAATCCTGTATCCTGAGAAATCTATGTTTCATAACAGCACATATTACAATTATTTCAGTTTAAGAAAAATGTTTAATATGCAGGAGGGAATTTTGGAGATAGTAGTGGGGGATGAAACTGCCGATATCTCAGGAGAGATATTGCCTTTTCTGAGTGGTGAAAAAGAGTTATGAGTAAAGTTTCAGTTATTTTACCGTCATTGAATGTGGCCGGCTATATCAGAGAGACAATGGAATCGGTATTGGCACAGACACTTCCGGATATGGAAATCATCTGTGTCGATGCGGGATCTACCGATGGAACTTTGGAGATAATTGAGGAAATGGCCTCAAATGATGACCGTATCATCATTATCAAGTCAGATAAAAAAAGCTATGGGTATCAGATGAATATCGGAATAGCTGCGGCTTCCGGAGAGTACATTGGTATAGTAGAGACGGATGACTATATTGAGGCTGATATGTATCAATGCCTTTACGAAGAGGCGAAAAAATATGATGCTGATATTGTGAAATCGGATTTTGATCTGTTTACAACATTGCCGAACGGGGAGAGACTGTTTGCGGATTACTCTTTGAAGAGATTTAATTCTGTAGATTATAATGTTGTCTATTCAGGGGATGACTATGTGAAGGGACGGATAAAGCCGGAGTGTTATATTTGGAATGCAATTTACAGGAAAAACTTCTTGGAGAAAAACGATGTGAGGTTTAATGAGACCCCGGGGGCTTCATTTCAAGATTTTGGCTTCAGGTACCAAACCTGTTTCTTTGCTGAAGCTGTCATAGCTATACAGCGCGTTTTTTATCATTACAGGAGAGATAATTCTGCGGCTTCTACGTATAATCCCAAAACAGTGGAGTATAACCTCAGAGAATCAAGGTTTGTCTTGGAGATTATAGAAAGAAAGGGAATATATGACAGGTCAGTTTATAAGGCTCTGGCTAAGGAGATAGTCGAGTTTGCTTTCTGGCCTTATCTTGAACTGCTGAAATGGACTGAACCTGATGAAGGAACGACAGAGGCATTTGATGGATACAGGGTTTTATTGGATTCGTTTGTGAAAAATGAGTATATTTCTGAAGATGAACTTCTACCGAGCCTGTGGCTGGATACGAATCTGCTGCTTGAGGGGACCGAGGTTTTCATAGGCTATGCAACTGTAATGGCTAGATTAAACAGAAACAGAATCAGAAAGTTTATAGACGAAATAAGCAACGCTGCCGGGGTATATATCTTTGGAACAGGAGTAAGAGGTAAAGCAGCTTATATTTTTCTAAAGAATAATGGCGTGAATAATATCAAGGCGTTCTGTGACAATAACAGGAAAAAGCAGGGGAGTAAATTGTACGGTGCAGCTATCATCTCGCCGGAGGATGCAGCTTACGACGGAGCGGACTCTCTGTTTCTGATTTCATCTCCTTCAGTAGAGTCAGAAATGAGGAAACAGCTGAATGAACTCGGAATATCGGATAGATTTGTTTTGACATATAACTTTGCAACAGATCCACTGTTCTGTACGAACTGTCTGACTAAAACCTGCAGTGGTAATTGATCGGGCGGCAGGGCGGATATACCGGGCAGGAGCATTGATCTATAGAATAAATCAAAACAGGAGAGGTGAGATATGATTGAATATTTTTCTGAAGTATTGGATGTGGTGAGGGACTCTGTGGAGTCAATAGACGAGGAAGTATATAACAGGCTGGTAGATGAATGCGAGCAGACGATCAAGGGCGGTCATAAGCTCATAGCAAGCGGTCTGGGCAAGAACGTACCCATTTGCGAGAAGTTCGTAGGAACGCTGAATTCACTGGGGATAGATGCGAGATTCCTCCACACGAATACCGCGGTGCACGGTGATCTGGGGATGGTTGGCAAGGATGATCTCGTGATACTGCTGTCAAAGGGTGGCAATACGGTGGAGACCGTGTCTCTGGCGGAGTACCTGAAAGAGAGAGGGACGAACACCTGGCTGTTTGCCTTCAATGAGAAAGGGAAAAGTGCTGAGATAGTATCGAAGCGCCTCATCCTGCATCTGGAGAACGAAGGAGACGAGTGGGATATAGTGCCCAATAATTCTACGACGGTAAATCTGATCGTGTTGCAGGGTATTGCGATAGAGCTCGGCAAACGGATGGGAGTGACGCTGGATGATTTCAAAGTGAATCATCCGGGTGGTGGCATCGGAGCGAGACTTCGCGGTGAACAGATATGGAAATGAATAAAGAGCTGGTGATGTCGACACTGCCGAAGACCTGGATCCTTGATCTGGATGGGACGGTGGTGAAGCACAACGGATATAAGATCGACGGAGAAGACAGTCTGCTTCCGGGGGCAAAGGAGTATATTGAAGCGCTGCCGGAAGAGGACAGAGTGGTGATACTGACCTCGAGGACGGATGAATACAGAGAGAGTACGTTGAGATTTCTCGCAGATAACGATATCAGGTATGACGAGATCATCTTCAACATGCCCATGGGGGAGAGGATAGTGATCAATGACAGGAAGCCCTCGGGGTTAGACATGGCATATGCGGTGAATCTCGACAGGGATGTGTTCTCGGGGCCCGAGGTAGTACGTGAGCTGTAAGGTATCGGAACAGAAATGATATGGCCGGTTGCCTTGAGTTTAGCGAACAGGAGATAAGTCATAAATGGATGTAAAGCACATAATCGTACAGGCAGGGGGGAAGGGCACAAGGATGGAGCATCTGACGCATAATAAGCCCAAGGCCCTCGTACCCATAGACAATCTGCCTATGATCTTTCATCTCTTCAGAAAGTATCCCGAGAAAAAATACTACGTTATAGGTGACTACAAATATGAGGTGCTGGAGAGATACCTTGCGGCTTTTGCTGACGTTGACTATAAGATGATAGATGCAAGGGGAAAGAAGGGAACCTGTGCAGGTATCGGTGATGCCATGTCGGATATTCCGGAAGGGGAACCCTTCATGATCACCTGGTGCGATCTGATATTACCCAAAGAATATGAGATCCCGACGGAAGACGGAAATTATATCGGTATATCCAAAGACTTCAGATGCAGGTGGAGCTATGATGACGGTGTGTTTGAAGAGAGCCCAAGCTATGATCATGGTGTGGCCGGACACTTCATATTCCGTGACAAGGCGGAGATAGAAGATATACCGGATGAAGGAGAATTCGTCCGCTGGCTCAGTGAGGCAGGTGTATCGGGAAGAAAGGGAGAGGACGGTGTGTTCCGTGAACTGCCTCTGTATCATACCAAGGAATATGGACTGATATCCGAATACCCCGAGCAAAAGGGCGGCAGATGCAGACCATTCAACAGGATAAGGACAGAGGGTGACAGGATAATAAAAGAAGGTATAGACGAGCAGGGACGTGCTCTCGCTGTAAGGGAGAGAGCCTGGTATGAGAAGGTGAGAAACGAAGGCTTCACCAATATCCCCCGGATCTATGAGACGGAGCCTCTCATCATGGAGAGGATCGACGGTAAGAATATCTTCGAGTACGATCTGTCTGTGGATGAGAAAAAGAAAGTATTGGAGCAGCTGATAGACTGTCTGGGCAAGATACACGAGATGGATGGATGCGAAGCCTCAGAGAGCAGCTATATGGAGGCATATATTGGCAAGACCTTCGACAGGCTGAAAAAAGTAAAAGCACTCGTGCCCTTTGCAGACCGTGAATATGTGATGATCAACGGGGTCAAGTGCAGGAATGTATTTTCCTGCAGAGAATGGCTTACGGATGAGGTGAAGAAGTTCATGCCTTCGGAATTCAGATTCCTTCATGGAGACTGTACCTTCAGCAATATGATGCTTCGATCCGACGGGACTCCGGTGATGATAGACCCCAGGGGATACTTCGGGACTACTGAGCTCTACGGAGATACGGCATATGACTGGGTGAAGCTGTATTATTCTATAGTCGGCAACTATGATCAGTTTAATCTGAGGCGGTTCAGGCTGGATATAAGGGAAGAGGATGCAGAGCTTATGATAGACTCCAACGGCTGGGAGGATATGGAGGATCATTTCTTCGAGCTGCTCGACAGCGAGGTGACGAGATATCAGATGAAGCTTCTGCATGCGATCATTTACCTGTCACTTACGACCTATGCATGGGAGGATTATGACTCCATATGCGGAGCATTCTACAAGGGGCTTCTTCTGCTGCAGGAGGCCATGGATATCGGAGAGGGGAGAGCAGCACAGTGAGCGGTACTGAGGATCTGATAAAGACCCTGCCTTGGGGGCTGATAGGATGGTATGACTTTGACCCGGACGAGAGGATCTTGTATGTAGGCGGGAAAGGGGATCTGTATGAGGGTTTCTTCGCTGAAAAAGGATATACTCATGACGTCCTCGGCATAGATGAGCTTTCCGGGAAATGGGCTGCAGAGCACCCCGGTTATTATGGATATGTCATATGCATAGCCTGTCTGGAAAAGACAGATGAACCGGTGGATAAGCTGATCTTATTGAACCGAATCATGAAAGCGGATGGTCATCTGCTGCTAGGCATGAATAACAGGCTGGGTATCAGGTATTTCTGTGGAGATACTGATCCATACACGGGGCATGCGTATGATGGTATAGAAGGATATTACGGCTGCCCGGATGTAGCGACTGCGGGCAGATGCTACGATAAAGCCGAGATAGTTCGCATGCTGGATGATGCGGGGTGGAAGCAGACCCGTTTCTATTCCGTGTTTCCGGGATTGGGCGATGCATCTTTTATTTTTGCTGATGGTTTTATTCCCAATGAGGATCTGTCAAACCGTGTTTTTCCTACCTACAATGATCCGGGGTCTGTTCTGATAAAAGAGGGAAGCCTTTATACGGACCTGATCGAAGAGGGGCTCTTTCATGGGATGGCTAATGCTTTCCTGGTGGAGTGTACCATTGATGGAGAGACGTCGGATGTGCTGCAGGTGACATCTTCTCTTGACAGGGACAGAGAGGATGCTCTGTATACCGTAATAAGATCTGATGATACGGTGGAGAAGAGAGCAGTTTGGCCTGAGGGCAGGGATAAACTGGTGCGAATGCTCGGATACGCAGAAGACCTTAAGGCTCACGGTATCCGTATGGTTGATGCACGGCCGGATGGATCGGTCTATGTCATGCCATTTATAAAAGACAGAGTGGCTCAAGTGTATCTTAAGGAACTTCTGCACAGAGATAAAGAACGCTTCCTCGATGAGATGGATAAGTTCAGAGAGACTGTACATAAGTCCTCCGAGATCGTGAATATGGCTGATGGGACCGAGGTATATAAGAAGGGGTATTTCGATCTGGTACCGCTGAACAGTTTCGCTGCAGACGGAGAGTACGTTTTCTTTGATCAGGAGTTCTGTATAGAGAATCTGCCGGTGAAGGTGATGGAGTGGAGACAGGTTGCTTCCTTCTACTTCGGTGATCCGGCGGCAGAGAGGATCCTGCCCATGGAGGTGCTGCTGGAAAGATACGGTCTGAAGGATGAGCTGCCCAGATGGAAGAAGATCGAATGGGAGATACTCGGAAGTATACTGAAGGATGATAAACTGAAGGAGTACAGGGCAAGATACAGGACGAACGAGAATGCGATACAGTCCAGAAGGGCTGCAACAGACAGGCACTGTATGAACATCTTCTCCGGGATAGAGGGAAAGAAACTGTATCTTTTCGGATCGGGGAAGTATGCTGACAGGTTTCTCGAGCTGTACGGGGATGACTTCCCAGTGTACGGCATATTGGATAATGACGGGAGCAGACAGGGCACGAAGAAGAGGGAGATAATGATATATTCGCCCGAGATCCTGAAGGATATGAAGTCCGGCTCTTTCAAGGTGATGATATGCATGAGGGATCATCGTGCCGTCGAGGGTCAGCTGAAGGATATGGGAGTGACTGACTACAGCATCTACGATCCTACGAGATATTATGAAACGAGACCGAGGACAAGCATAAGGATAGTGAAAACTGCACCTGGTGATGATGAAGAGACATCGGCACCAGAAAGCAGCGATAAACACTATCATATCGGCTACTGTGCGGGGGCCTTTGATATGTTCCATATCGGGCATCTGAACCTGCTGAGGAGGGCAAAGGAGAGATGCGACTATCTGATAGTGGGAGTGATGTCGGATGAGAGGATGTACAACCTGAAGAAAAAATATCCTGTGATACCGTGCAACGAGAGGATGCAGGTTGTGGCAGGCTGCAGGTACGTGGACCGTGTTGAGGAGCTTCCTGCCGACAGGGCCGGGATAATGGATGCCTGGAATATGTTCCATTACGACTGCATGTTTTCCGGAGACGACCATGCAGACAATCCGGGATGGCTGGCCGAGAGGGAGAGGCTAAGAGCTGTTGGTTCAGATATAGTCTTTGTGTCTTATACCAAGGAGCAGAGCTCGAGTGCGATAAGAGACAAGATGAAGAACTGATAAGATGGGGGTCAACTGAAATTGATGATCAGATCGCCTGAAAAGAAAGCGAACGGTAGATCAGGACAGGAGATGACAGTCTATGTACAGAAATGAGAAACAGTCACTGGCAGATATATGCGACACACTCCATGAGGTCCATGAGGCTCTGGGAGGCGCTTCGCCCGAAGAGAGGGCGGAGCTATGCGATGCTGCCCAGCAGGGTGCCATACACATAGGGGAGAGCCTGGAGCAGGAGGATGCTGATGCATATCAGGAAACAGTTCACAGACTGGAGGAATACTGTGAGAGCATATACAGGCTGATTTCCGGAGATGGGGTTTCTGAAGAGACCGTATCAGAGCTTGAGGCATCAATCGATGCGGTGGCTGAGGTGATAGCAGACATCAAGTGCAGGCTGAAGGTAGTGTTCTTCCCGTACAAGGCAGAGATGTGGGATTCTCTGGAGTCCTTCTATCTGGCGGCTAAGGAGGATCCTGACTGTGATGCATATCTTGTCCCGATCCCATATTACGAGTTTGATAAGTCGGGCGGTAAGCCTAAGGTCAGATATGATATAGACAGATTCCCAAAGGATGAAAACCCCATTCCCTTCAATCAGTTTGACCATACAGACGGTTCCATAGATATCGCCTATATCCACAATCCATATGACGATCACAATCTGGTCACTTCGATCCATCCCGCATATTATTCGCGTGAGCTGAAGAAGCATGTGCGCAAGCTGGTGTATACCCCGTATTTTGTTACGGCAGGTTTCGTATCCGATGACCAGCTGCAGCTCCCCGTATATGACAACGTGGATTATGTGGTGCTTCAGAGCGAGTATTCCAAGAGGAGCTGTAAAGGAGTGAACTATTACGACAAGATACTTCCCTTCGGATCTTCCAAGATCGACATGATAATCAACAAATGCCGTAAGGGAGTGGAGGTGCCGGAAGAATGGCAGGAGATCATCGGTGGGAAGCGCACCCTGATGCTTAATACCTCCATCAATGATCTGCTGAATTCCAATGAGTCTACTCTCAGCAAGCTGGAATACTTCTTTGAGCTGATAAGCAAGGATGACAGACTCGCCGTGATATGGCGCCCGCATCCCTTGCTGGAGTCCACCTTCAAGTCCATGCGTCCGGAGATGCTGGAGAGGTATGAGAGGATCAAGAAGAGATTTATAGATGAGAAGCTGGGTGTGTTTGACACCACGCCGGATATCTCGGATACCGTAGCTATAGCGGATGGATATATCGGATCGGGGGCAAGCTCTGTGATCAATCTATTCGGGGCGGCAGGTAAACCGTGTTTCATATTCAATAATTCGCTGAGAGACCCGGTATCGAAGGAAGACAGAAGAGTGATCCAGGGATATGTCGAATATTGCAGGGGACGGCTCTATATCCACCCGATCAATATGAATGCCATTTTCTCACTCCCGGTGGATGAACTGCAGTCTCCTCTGAAATACGAGGGGAGCATACCGGATGCACCCAACTGGACCAATGCACTGCCGGGACCTGTTGAGCTCGGAGGAAAGCTGTACTTTTCTCCTTTATTTGCAGAAGATGCGATACGCTACGATCCGGTGATGAAGACGGTAGAGGCGCTGGGATCCGTGGGACGTCAGTATGATGTGAGATTCAACGGTATAGGAACCCAGTGGCCAAAGAGAAAGTCGCTTTTCTTCCTGCCCGGCAATACCAAGTATCTCATCATGGAGTATATTCCGGACAGGGATGAATGGATCTATCATCAGGAGTGCATGGCGGAGCTGCACAAAGGACTGGAGAAGCCGAGCTTCGTGGGAATGCTGACCGGAGGAGCCTCGTGGGATCAGAAGATATATTACTCTACAGCTGTTTGCAACAGAATCCTGAAGCTGGAGCAGGGTAACGGTAAGTATGAGATCATACATCTCGGGAGGCCGGAGCTGACATATGAACTGCCGGTAACGATCAGAGGAGCATCCAAAGAGGGACTTTGGCTTGGAAGGATGGCTTCGTCCGATATCTGGCTTGCACCTTGGGACAGCCTGGGGGATGAGAAGGGCTGGAGAGTCTACCATATGCCGGATGAATATGAATTTGAGCATGACGATTACGGAGATGTAGTCGGTGCTCATGGCGGGATGATAGATAACGGTGAAGATATGATCATCTTTCCCTACAGAGCTCCCCATATGATGAGATTGAACAAGGCTACCGGGGAGATCCGATATATCCTCGAGGACATATTCAGGGATACGGATAAAGACGGACTTGGATATGAGCTGAAGCGGTCCTCGGTCTATTGCAGCAGCTGTATGATCGGAGGGCTGGAGCGCTGGGTGATGCAGCGTACCAGAGACCTGCATATGTTCCTGATAGACTTCAGAGATGACAGCTATGAGGAATTCGTGCCGGAGATACCGGAGGAGATCTTTGACAAGCTGGTGCCGGAGGATGCGGGCTTTTTCAAGGGAGATGTATTTGACTACTTCAGGATGCAGGAGTCGAGACTATTCCCACTGGAGAACTTCCTGGATATATTCGCCCGTGATGGATATGTCAAAGTGAAGGAGAGGCAGAAGGAGGCTCTTGCGACACTGGCCTCCAATCTCGACGGCACCTGCGGGATAAAGACTCATGAGTATCTGAAGAAGGTGCTGGAAGGATGAATATATCGATATTTGCAAACGGCATAGTGGATTTCCTGCATCCCGGAAGGGGTGAGAGGTATATAAGGGAAGCCGGGTTTGAGAGTGTGGCACTGTCCCTGCAGGGGATGATATCACCGAGGAGGCCGTATGTCGCGGGGAGCTCTCTTGCGGTGTCCGTGGCAGAGGCTCCGTCCACGCTGTATATATCCGATACGAGTGCACATGCGCTTACGGAGGATGTGATAAGGGCTGCGAAGGCAGTGAAGTCTGCCTCGGAGTCTGCTGACGGCACTATTACGGGAGAGGTGAGAGGCAGGTGCACCCTTGACAGGAAAGAGCTGAAGCCGGGAGAGGAATACCCGGCGGATGAGGACGGGCTGGTGGAGATCAGAAAGACAGGACCGATCCGGGGGATGAAGTATTTCCTGACAGATACCACGGATGAGAAGCTGATATCTGAGCTTGTCGATGTGCTCGCGGGCAGCGGCATCAAAGTGCTGATCAAAAACAGGACGAGATACTACAGCGGCAGAGCGATAAGAGACCGCTTCTGCGAGCCTCATGAGGTGCTCCGGGTGATCGATAGATACGGCAGTGACAGGCTTGGCTTCTGCTTCGATACGGGAGAAGCCAATCTTTGCGGACAGGATCCGGCTGAGATGCTCCGTGCCCTGAAGGGTGTGACCGATGCCGTGATCGTAAAGGAAAACGACGGAATAGAGCGAGCCTCATATCTGCCCTTTACCATGGGGAGAGTCCTCGACTGGGGGTCTTTCTTCAGAGGCATGAGAGGGACGGGATTTGACGGTGAACTGATATTCGAGATCGGCTCATCCATGGGGGCGCATCCGCTGCCTCTTAGGGGAAATGTGGTGAAGCGTGCATTCGAGACTGCGGAGTACTTCCGCTGGCAGATAGAGATGGACAGGATGGTCGCGAAGTATCCGAAAAGGGTGCTCTTCGGGGCGGGCAATATGTGCCGCAACTACATGAGGGACTATGGCAGGAAATATCCGCCGCAATTCACCGTGGACAACGACAAAAAGGTGTGGGGCACGGTCTTCGAGGGACTGGAGGTAAAGTCTCCCGATGAGCTGAAGAAACTTGATGAGGATACCGCCATATTCATCTGTATCACGTATTACACGGAGATACACGAGCAGCTGCTAGCCATGGGGATCACCAATCCCATAGAGTATTACAATGACGAATACCCCAATACGGAATATGCCGGCGAGAGGCTGATAAGGGAGTGGAGCGAATGATAAGGGGAATAGGCACGCAGACCTGGAGAGTCATAGACGATAATGATCCGTTGCCGGGCTTTGAGCTTCTGAAGGAGACGGGCTTTGACTGCTGCGACTTCTCGCTGAACAGGTATCTTCTCAATACGGATCTGTACAATAAAAGACGCAGCAGGTTCTTCGAGAAGTCCGCGGAGGAGCTAAGGGACTACTTCGGACCTCATAAAGAGGGCGCGAAAGCAGCAGGTATCAGGATACACCAGATGCATATGCCCTATCCCATCTATATCCCGGGAAATACAAAGGAGATAAACGACCATATGTGGAATGAAGTCGCTCCCAAGAGCATGGAGATATGTGCCTATCTTGAGTGCCCCTACATCGTGATACACGGGCTGAAGCTTCGCAGGTATCTGGGGAGCGAGGAGACTGAGTGGGAGAGGACAGAGGAGTTTCTCGACACGATCCTGCCTATCGCGAAGGAGAAGGATATAGTGGTCTGCATGGAGAATCTCTATGAGGGGGCTGCGGGGCATATGACAGAAGGACCCTGCTCCGATCCGTATCTCACTGCGGAGCGTATAGACCGGATCAATGAGAGATACGGCAGCGAAGTGCTCGGCTTCTGCTTCGATACGGGACATGCCAATCTGCTGGGTATCGACTTTATGAGATACATGACTGTCATGGGAAAGCGCATAAAGGTGCTCCACATCCACGATAATGACGGCAGGGCCGATCTGCACCAGCTTCCCTATACATTCACGAGGACACGGGACAATAAACCCTCTACGGACTGGGAAGGCTTCATCGCGGGACTTCGGGGGATCGACTTTGACGGAGTGCTCTCCTTTGAGACTGCACCGGTGCTCTCGGCTTTCCCCGAAGAGATGAAGGCGGATGCGCTCCGTCTCATCGCTGCCACAGGCAGATATTTCAAGGAGAAGATTCTATCCCTTAAAAACCTGTAAAACTGTAACTCCCGCTATCTGGCGGACGTGAAAAGTGGTAGAATAAAAGTGGAGAAAAGTGTCCGGCGCGAAAGCCCTTAAACGGGGGACAGGAGGCGCATTTTATGGGGGTTGATTATCAGGCTATAGTGGATGGAATGACGGCCATGAGCTGCGTGGTATCCGTGGAGACGCTCCCCGACGGGGGATGCGGCACGATCCGGCTGGTCTGCGGCAACAGGGCATATGTAGATTCCATAGAGCATCCGGCTCCGGAGATGAAGATGCTGAAGGACAGATTCGTCCCGAATTCCGTATATACAGACTATCTCACAAGAGATCTCAATTTCGAAGATTTCTGCTACCGTGCGGCAGTGAAGGGGAAGTGCCTTCACTCGTACGTACATCCTGACAGGATGGATATATGGTTCAACATGCTGTTCATCCCTCTATGTTCCGATGAGAACGGACTCAGCTACTGCCTCTACATCATGGAGGTGAATCTCGAAGCGGATCCGCAGAATATGACGGGTATGGGTGCAGATATGGCATCTGCCGTTCTGGATACCTGTATCAGACTCCGTGGCACGAGTGATTTCAAGGCGACAATGAAGGATGTCATCAAGGGGATACGTGAACTCTGCGACTCGGAGCACTGCTGTATCCTCGTGATGAACGAGCATCTCCGTTCCTGCTATGTGCTGGGGGAGGACTTCAAAGAGGGTTCTAAGCTCCTGCCGATGGAGACCTACGTCGATGATGATTTCTATGATATAGCCGAGTCGTGGGGAGCCACCATAGCAGGCAGCAACTGTCTGATAGTAAAAGACGAGCATGATATGGAGGTGGTGAGAGAGAGGAATCCGGTCTGGCATGAGTCGCTGACCTCTGCGGGTGCCCACAGCATCGTGCTCTTCCCGCTGAAGTCCAGGAATCAGCTGCTGGGCTATATGTGGGCGATCAATTTCAACAGCGAGAAGGCACACGTGATAAAGGAAACTCTGGAGGTGACCACCTTTATCATAGGTTCCGAGCTGGGCAACTATCTGCTGCTGGACAGGCTCCGCCTGCTGAGCTCCAAGGATCTGCTGACCGGTGTGATGAACCGTAATGAGATGAACAACTATGTCGACAAGCTGTGCCACACGGAGGAGAAGGATGTAAGGCCTGTCGGAGTCATCTTCGCGGATCTGAACGGGCTGAAGGCCATCAACGATACGGACGGACACAATGCGGGAGACCAGCTGCTGAAGGATGCGGCGGGTGTTCTTAAGAAGGTGTTCGATGAGAGCTGCATATTCCGTGCGGGAGGTGATGAGTATGCCGTCATCATCACCGATATCACACAGGAAAAGCTGGATGAGAAGATAGCGGACATCAGGGCCGCAGCCGGAGAGTTCCGGGATGTCTTTTTCGCCCTCGGCGGAGCGGTGGAGAAGGACAGCCGTAATGTACGCATGGCTCTGCGACGTGCGGATGAGAATATGTATGAGGACAAGCGCCTCTTCTACGAGCAGAACCCCGACAAGGTCGAGGAGAATCTTGTGGGACGCGGCAGAAGCGAGGAGATGGACGAGAAGTTCCGTGAGAGAAGCCTGTATCACGAGATGAACTATGACCATCTCACCGGACTTCCGAGCATGACGTATTTCTTCAAGCTGGCTGAAGCGGGACGTGCCGAGATGCATGACAATGATATCCCGTCGGCGCTGCTGTTCCTTAATTTCAACGGCATGAGGTATTACAACCAAAAGTTCGGATTCGCCGAGGGTGATGAGCTTATCAAGGAATTTGCGGATATCATCGCAGATGTCTTCGGCAGGGAGAACTGTACCAGGTTCGGGCAGGATCATTTCGCGGTATATACCGGGGCGAAGGATATAGAGAAAAAGCTGAAGAAGGTCTTCAGGAACACCAAGACCGCCAAAAACGGCAGATCCCTGCCGCTTAAGGTCGGTATCTACCTCGATGAGATGGGGCTCGTGGAAACATCCCTTGCCTGCGACAGAGCCAAGTTTGCCAGCAGTATCATAAAAGATGAGAACAATTCCTACTTCAATTACTTCGACAGCAGGATGCTGGCAAGTGAGATAAACAGGCAGTATATCGTCGAAAACATTGACAGAGCCATAAACGAGAACTGGATCAAGGCCTTTTACCAGCCGATAGTCAGGTCGACGAACCGCAGGGTGTGCGATGAGGAGGCTCTCGCGAGATGGATAGATCCGGAGAAGGGTATGCTCTCGCCCGGAGAGTTCATCCCGATACTGGAAGACACCAGGCTGATATACAAGGTCGATCTGCATATCGTGGATATCATACTGGAGAGAATGAAGAAGCAGAGAGAAAAGGGACTCGACGTGGTGCCCATCTCGGTCAATCTGTCCAGGACCGACTTTGAAGCCTGCAACATAGTGGAGGAGATCAAGAACAGAGTCGATACCGCAGGGGTGGCGAGAAATATGATCACCATCGAGATCACGGAGAGTGTGGTCGGCGGTAACTTTGACTTCATGAAGGAGCAGATCACACGCTTCCAGAACTATGGCTTCAAAGTCTGGATGGACGATTTCGGCAGCGGCTATTCGTCGCTTGACCTGCTGCAGGAGATGCAGTTCGATCTCATCAAGTTTGATATGCGCTTCATGCGCCAGTTCGACTCCAGCCCGAGATCAAGGGTCATACTCACAGAGCTTATGAGGATGGCACAGAGCCTTGGCATAGAGACAGTATGCGAGGGAGTGGAGACCGCACAGCAGGCGTCATTTCTGAGCGAGATCGGATGCACCAAGATGCAGGGATATTTCTTCAGTAAGCCGATCCCCGTGGAGGAGATATGGGACAGGTATGACAAGGGGATCCAGATAGGCTTCGAGAATCCCGATGAAGCCGACTATCACAAGATAATCAGCTCGATCAATCTGTATGATCTGAGATCGGTCTCCATCGAGGAGTCCGAGAGCTCGATCCACTATTTCGACTCGATGCCGATGGCAATAGTCGAGTATGACAGCACTGCCATGAAGATAGTGCGCTGCAACAAGACCTACAGGGAATTCGTCAGCCGCTTCCTGGAGATGGAGAGCGTGGGAAGCAGAGAGGACATGGCGGATGTCGCAAGGAAGAATACCGGATCCGGTTTCGCGAGTGCCCTGAGACGGTGCAGCGAAGGAGAGCACAAGGTCTTCCTGAGCGAGACGATGGAGGACGGCTCCACCGTACACAGCATGATAAAGAGGATAGCCGAGAATCCCGTGACAGGGACTGCCGCCTATGCGGTAGCTGTACTGGATATCGTACCGGAGGACGGGGAGACGACCTACTCGAAGATAACGGCTATACTCGGGGATTTCATCGCAATCTATATGGTGGATCCCGAGAACGGGAACTATATGCAGTACAGCGCCTCGAGGGAGTTCGACGAGCTCGGGACGACAAAGGCGGGACTCGACTTCTACGAAGACGCGGTGAGAGAGTATGAGGGATTCATGCTGCCGGAGGACAGGGAATACTTCAGGTCCAGTTTTTCCAAAGATCAGATCATGGACAAGACAAGAAAGGGCGAGATATACAAGATACACTACAGGCTGATGCTGGGCGGAAAGCCGGTGCGTGTCAGCCTGAGAGCCGGACTGGTACAGGAGAAGAGCGGCCCGCAGCTGATAGTCGGCATCAGCAAATCCGTACCCGGAGACGAGACATAGGGACATGGAGCAGTGAGCGTGACAAGGGGTATCAGATGTATACCGGCCCTTCTCTGGATGGGGGTCATCTACTGGCTGTCGGACAGGCCGTCGGTGCAGTCAGCCATACAGAGCGAGGGGCTGTCACTGAAGATAGTGAGGTTCATTTCCGGTTTTATCTACATCAGCGAAGAGAAGCAGTATGATACGGCGATGCTCATGGAGCCTTATCTAAGGGATGCGGCACATGCGCTTGAATACGCCGTTCTTTTTGTGCTTATCATGATCGCCGTAAGGGGCTTCACGGGAGACTGCCGCAGGGCGGCGATGGCATCACTGCTCATCTGCTTTCTGTATGCCTGTTCCGATGAAGTGCATCAAAGATATGTACCCGGGAGAGCCTTCCAGCTGGTGGATATCCTGCTGGATACCGCAGGTGCAGCAGTGCCTGCGACAGTTTTTATGCTCACCTCGCGTCATATAAGGAGAAAGAAGCGATGAGGGACAGACTTGCTGTATTCGATATGGACGGTACACTCATAGATACCCTTATGATCAACTATGAGTCATACCGCAGAGCTTTGGGGGAGGTCGGGATAGACTTTGCACTGGAAACCTACCGGGATGAGTGCTTCGGCAGGAACTACAGGGATTTCCTGCCGCAGATAGTGGGAGGAGACGAGGCGCTCTCCGAGAGAGTCCATGTCAGGAAGCTGGAGCTGTATGCGCAGTGCTTCGATATGGGGCGTGTGAATGAAGCGCTGAAGGAATTTATCATCTCATGCAGGGACAGATACTACATGGTGGTGGGGACTACCGCTACCAGATCCAGCGTGGAGAAGATCCTGGAGCATTTCGGTCTGATGGAGTATTTCGATGCTCTGTATACCCAGGAGGACGTCACAAGATACAAGCCTGATCCCGAGATATATCTCAGGATAATGTCCGACTATGGCATAGGGGCAGAGCATACCGTGATATTCGAGGATTCGAAGGTGGGGCTCGAGGCCGCTCTGGCCTGCGGGGCATCCGTGATAAAGATAGAAAAGTTTTGACATTTAGTACCGTATTGGTACAATAAAATAGGTGTTTTTTTCAGGAGAGCCAGCAGTGGAAAAGCATGGAAAGTTAAGTTTCAGGATCGCCGGGGTATTCGCCCTCTTTGCCGTAGTCACCATGGCTGTGGCAGGTCTTCTCACATACTTCAGTCAGATGAACATATACACGCGACAGAACGAGAACAATATCAAGGATGTGGCGAGATATATCGAGAGTCTGATCCAGGCGGACGGCATTGATTTCATTCATTACACAGACTATTACAAAGAACATTTCAAGGATGTGGACATCCCCATCGACGTGGAGGAATACGAGAGCTATGAGAGGGAGTATTACAGGCTCATGGCAGAGCATCATCCGGGCAGGGTCCTGGATGTGAACATCACCTTCGATGAGCTGGATGATGAGGTGAAACAGGCATATTTCATTTATTCACATGTGTACTGGCTGCTCACCTTTGAGTGGGCAAGAGAGGACTTCAATCTGCCGTACACCTATTTCCTCGTGCCCGACACCGATACCCGTACCGTGATGTACATGGTGGACGGAGAGAGGACATCGAGAGCCGGACATCTGCAGTTCATAGAGGAGAATCCTCAGTACAGGGAGTACGATCAGCCCCAGGGGGATGAGGCCGAGTATATGTATCTCGGAGACACTTACCTGAATGCGGATGATGAGCAGCATGCCGTGATCTGGGATACCTGGATCACGGGAAAGGAGCAGAACGGCTTCGTGGTATGGCACAATATCTGGGGAGACACCTATGCCTACTATGTGCCCGTATGGATGGAGGGAAGAGAGCTGGGGCTCGTTGTGGCAGAGGTGAATATCGCGGATGTGAACAAGGAGATACTCCACAATACCCTCAGGCTGGTGCTGGTCCTCTTCGGTGTGTTCGCTGTGGCGCTGATAGGCATCCTGATCTATATCAACAGCAGGTTCATACGAAGGATCGTGGATCTGGAGAAGGGTGTGATGGAGTATACCTCACACAAGAACGCAGAGGCTATACGTCAGCTTGATAAAGACAGGCAGGACGATGATGAGATAGGGTCCCTGACAGGTGAGATCGCTTCCATGGTCACAGAGATAGAGAATCATATCAGGTTCCTTATGATGACCAGCAGGGAGCTGGCAGAGGCCAAGGGAGATGTGCAGAGGATGTCCGACCTGGCACAGAAGGATGCCCTTACGGGTATCAGGAACAGGACGGCATATGAAAAGGAGATCGAAAAGACAGAGAGAGAGCTGGCTGTCGGCAGGGACGAGTTCGGCATAGCCATGATCGATCTGAACTTCCTGAAACGACTGAACGACACCTACGGCCACGAGCAGGGAAATGAGGCCATAAAGAAGCTGTGCTTTATCGTATGCCATGTGTTCGAGCATTCTCCGGTGTTCAGGATAGGCGGGGATGAGTTCGTCGTGGTGCTGAAGGGAGATGACTTCAGAAACAGGGATGCACTGCTTCTTGAGTTCAACGGGCAGCTGGCCAGGCTCCAGACGGAAGCTGATCTGCAGCCCTGGGAAAGAGTGTCGGCGGCTGTGGGCATAGCTGCTTATGACAAGACCGTAGACAGCTCTGCGAACGATGTGGTAAAGAGGGCCGATACTATGATGTATGAGCGTAAAAAGGCAATGAAAGCACTTCGTACGAGCTGAGATTTCGGGAGACAGTACGTGGAAGGATGGGCAAAGAAAGTCTGGCAGAACTGATTCGGAAGCGGTCAAATATATTTGCACTGATCATGTGCCTTATGGGTGTCGTGATCAACATGGCACTGAATTCACTTGTGTCTGCCCTGGACCTGCCGCTGTACCTGGATACTGTAGGGACAGTATTGGTAGCGGCTCTGGGGGGATATCTTCCCGGCGTCATCGTCGGGTTCTTCACTAATGCCGTAAAGGCTTTATCCAATCCGGCATCACTGTACTACGGAACGGTGAATATATCCATCGCCTTTATCACACCTGCTTTCTTCTCAAAGGGATGGCACAAAAAGATCTCCGGCATCATAGGTATGATCCTCTTGTTCACTCTGATCGGAGGCGGACTTGGAGCACTGATCCCGTGGCTGATAGAAGATATATCCTTCGATGGCGAGGCCGTGAGCAGCGTGATATATGAGACGTTGCACGTGAGCCGCGGAGCGGCACAGTTTTCGGCAGGCCTGATCAGAGATCTTCCGGACAAGGCCATCACGGTCCTGCTTGTCCTTGCGGCAGTCCGCCTGATCCCCGAGAGTTCCCGTCATTTATTCAGATTCAGTATGTGGCTGCAGAGGCCTGTCGCAGAGGATGAGGCTGCACACATAGGACAGTCCAGTGTACGCGTGATGTCTCTTCGTAAGAAAACACTTCTGGTGCTGGGATTATCGATGGCTACGGTAGCTGTAGCCGCTTCTTCCGCAAGCCTTATCATCTATACCGATGCCCTCATAGACGACCATATACGTATCGCACAGGGGACGGCAAGGATAGCCGCGGGCGAGCTCAACGGCGATCATATAGACGACTATCTGAAGAGCGGAGGGGATACGGAGGAATACCGAAGGCTGGAGCGGGAGCTGAGAAACATCCTGGTGAGTACCACTGATATCAAATATCTCTATGTTTACAAGATAATGGATGACGGATGCCATGTGGTATTCGATCTGGATGAGACGGGAGAGAAGCCCGGGGATGTCATTCCGTTTGATGAGGGCTTCAGTGAGTATATCCCCGACCTCCTTGCGGGAAGAGCGGTCGATCCCATCATAACCAACGACAGGTACGGTCATCTTCTCACCGTATACGAGCCCGTGTACGACTCGGACGGCAGATGTGCCTGCTACGTGGGGGCAGATGTGGATGTGGGCAAGCTGGCTGTAATGAGGAGGAGCTTCATCGCCAAATCCGCTTCGATATTCTTGGGATTTTTCGTGCTGCTTTGTACATTTGTCATCTGGCTTGTGGATTATCAGCTGATCATACCCATCAATACCGTCGCAAGGGGAATGAACGAGCTCACCCATGCCTCTGCTTCACAGGAGAGGATGGATGAGGACGTGAAGATGTTCAGGAGCCTGAATATCCATACCGGCGACGAGCTGGAGAATCTGTACCATTCGGCGGGAAGCATGACAAGAAATCAGGCGGAGCACCTGCGCAGCATCAGACGACTCTCCGACTCCACGGCGAAGATGCAGGACGGTCTGATCATCACCATGGCAGATCTGGTGGAGAGCAGGGACTCCGATACCGGTGCCCATGTCCAGAAGACTGCCGCCTATGTGAAGATCATCGTCGAGGGTCTTAAGAAGAAGGGATACTATCTCCAGAAGATCACTCCGAAGTTCATGTCTGATGTGGTCCGGTCTGCTCCTCTGCACGATGTGGGCAAGATCAACATTCCCGATGAGGTGCTGAACAAGCCAGGCAAGCTGACCGATGAGGAATATGAGATCATGAAGACCCATACCACAGCCGGCAAGAGGATCATGGAAAATGCCATAAGCACGGTAGAGGGTGACAACTATCTGAAGGAAGCCAGAAACATGGCGGCATATCATCACGAGAGATGGGACGGGAAAGGCTATCCCGAAGGCATACACGGTGAGGTGATACCTCTTTCGGCACGTATCATGGCGGTTGCGGATGTCTTCGACGCACTGACCTCCCCGAGAGTATACAAGCCGGCATTTCCACTGGAGAAGGCACTTGCCATCCTGGAAGAGGGAAAGGGCACGCAGTTCGACCCGAAATGCGTGGAGGTCTTCATGGATGCCCTTCCGGAAGTCAAGGTCATACTGAAAAAGTACAATAAGGACATGTAGAGGGAGTGTCCATGAAGCATCGTAACCTCAAAAAAACATATGCAGCAGCTCTGCTGGCGGTGATCCTCGGGGTGACCGGCGTGACCGTTGTTCCCTTTGAGGCAAAGGGCGCTGAGACTGATGTCACTGCTACCGGTGCTTCCGGGACCGGATCAGCTGATGTCTCCTCTGATGAGGTGCAGTTCTCCTTCGGAGGGGGATATGCCGTGGCGGGAAAGATCAAGGGTGCGGGATATGCGTCGTTCCTTTATGATGCGTCCAACGGGCTGCCCACATCGGATGCCAACTACATCCTGTGTTCCTCGGACGGCTACATATGGATCGGCGGATACAGCGGCATCATACGCTATGACGGCAATACCTTCACCAGACTCGATACAACGGAGGGCCTCACGAGCGGCAGGGCACTTTTTGAGGACAGCAGGGGAAGGATATGGATAGGTACCAACGATAACGGTGTCGTGGTCATAGACGGAGAAAGCCGTACTCATCTGACGTACAAAGAGGGTCTTCCCGCATCATCGATCAGATGCTTCAGTGAGGATGCCGGGGGCAATATCTATATAGGCACTACCGCGGGGCTCTGCTATGCGGATCCCGCTATGAAGGTCCACCTGATAGACGAGAGGAGACTCAACGAGGACAGGATACTGACACTGGATACCGGCTGTGACGGGAAGATCTACGGCTACACCAGGAGCGGCTATGCATTCATGATAGAAGACAGGATAGTCAGGAGGTTCTGCACAGGCGTGGAGCTTGGCATGAAGAAGATCACGGCTGTGACCGCTGACAAGGTACAGCCCGGGAAAGTGTATCTGGGCACCGAGGACGGAGTCGTGTATCACGGCAGCTTCGGTGATAATGCCAATACTCTGGAGCACATACCGGTATCGCCTCTGGAAAGTGTGAAGTGGATAAGCTATGACTGCGGCAGGATATGGGTGGCATCAGTCAATGCGGCGGGATATCTGGATGACAGCCATGCATTCCGGCTCATAGAGAATATACCGCTGGACAGCGGGATAGAGATGATGACATCCGACTATCAGGGCAATCTGTGGTTTGCATCCTCCACGCAGGGTGTGATGAAGATCGTTACGAACAGCTTCGTGGATGTGACGCAAAGGGCAGGACTGCCGGATGAGGTCGTAAACTGCATCTGTCTGAAGGGAGATGTAGTGTATGCCGGTACAGATAACGGACTCAGGAAGATAGATAAGGATGGCAATCCCGTATTCAATGAGCTGACAGATTACCTGGAAAATACAAGGATACGCTGCATACAAAGAGGCATAAACGATGATCTGTGGATCGGAACCTATTCTAACGATATGGGCCTGATCCATTATACGAGAGGAGGAAAGATAGAAGCTATCACCGATGAGATGGGTCTGCCGGATAATGAGGTCAGATGCATATATGTGAAGGATGACGGTACTGTCTATGCCGGCACCAATGGAGGTGTCGCCGTGATCAACAACGGAGTGGTGATAAGGACCGTAAGACAGAAGGACGGGATGAACAACACCGTGGTTCTCTCCCTGGAGGAAGGGGAGGACGGAAGCGTGTATGCGGGCACAGACGGAGACGGACTGTATGAAATAAGCGAGACGACAGTCCGGAGGATAGGCAGGGATGAGGGACTCACCAGCGATGTGATCATGAGGATCAAAAAGGATGATGAGAGAGATCTGTACTGGATAGTCACATCCAACTCCATAGAGTACATGAAGGACGGAGTGATAAAGCCGGTGACGTCCTTCCCGTATAACAATAACTACGATGTGTTCTTCGACCACAGGGATAACATGTGGATCACCTCGTCATACGGCATCTTTTCAGTGTATGCGGAAGATGTGCAAAGAGACGAGGTGTCGGACTACAGGCTGTACACGGTAGATAACGGGCTGACGGGCAGCCCCACTGCTCAGGGATACAGCGCCATGGATGAGGAAGGCAACTTCTATATAGCCGGAAGGAACGGCATATGCAGAGTGAACGTCGACACCATAGAGGATAACCGTACCCCGCTCAAGGCAGGGATCGGATCTGTATACTGCGGAGATGAAGAGATACTTCCGGATGCCGGGGGAAAATACATCATTCCCTCATCAGGGGGCAGGATCAGGATAAAGGCTGCTGTGCTGGACTATACCCTTCTGAATCCTCTTGTACAGATGTATATGGACGACAAAGAGGATGAAGGGATCATGACCGAAAGGAGTGATCTCACTCCTTTGGAATACACCGGACTTGCCTACGGCAATCACAGGCTGTACATCCGTATACTTGACGGCTACGGAAGGAACGAGCTTTTCAGCGAAGAGTATCAGATGGTGAAAAAGGCGCAACCTCTGGAGCATCCTCTGGTAAGGCTGATGCTGTTCGTGAGCGTGGCTCTGCTGGCCGGCTTCATCGTATGGAGGGTGATGACGACCACCATCATAAAGAGCCAGTATGCTGAGATAAAGCGGGCCAAGGAGGAGGCTGAGAGAGCCAATGAGGCCAAGTCCAGATTCCTGGCCAATATGTCGCACGAGATAAGGACACCGATCAATACCATCATGGGTATGAATGAAATGTCCATGAGAGAGGATGCGACCGGGGTGCCCAAGCCGTATTTCATGTCGATGATGAACTATGCCTTCGATATCAGAAATGCCACAGAGTCACTGCTGGCTCTTATCAACGATCTGCTGGATATGTCCAAGATCGAGTCAGGCAAGATGCATCTGGTGGAGCAGGAATATGATACTCAGGATATGCTCAGATCCATAGTATCCATGATCCGGATAAAGAGCACCGAAAAGGAGCTGATCTTTGATGTGGTGGTGGACGAGATGCTTCCCAGACGCCTCTACGGAGACCAGGGCAAGATAAAGCAGATAGTGCTGAACCTTCTCACCAATGCCGTGAAGTATACCGGTGAGGGCGGCTTTGCACTGAACGTATCCATGGACGAGAGAGAGGATGATGAGTGCAGGATCGCTTTCTCCGTGAAGGATACGGGTATAGGCGTTAAAGAAGAGGATATGGACAAGCTCTTCACCGCATACGAGCGTCTGGATGAGCAGAAGAACAGCGGCATACAGGGGACGGGACTGGGTCTTGATATCTCCAGGAGATTCGCGGAGCTCATGGGAGGGACCCTCGTCTGTGAGAGTGAGTACGGCAAGGGGTCCGAGTTCATACTGACTCTGTCCCAGAAGATAATAGACAAGACCCCGATAGGCGTGTTCATGGAGCATGAGGATACAGCTGCCGGCGGACCTTATGTACCTCAGTTCATCGCACCGGATGCCGATGTGCTGGTAGTGGATGATAATCCCATGAACCTGAGCGTGATCAAGGGACTGCTCAAGGGGACCAAGGTATTCGTGTCCACTGCATCAAGCGGTGAGGAGTGCCTGGATAAGATCAGGGACAACAGCTTTAATATAGTATTGCTTGATCACATGATGCCCGGAATGGACGGGGTGGAGACTCTGGCTGAGATCAGAAAGGACTATCCGGATCTTCCGGTATATGCTCTCACTGCCAATACGACCACGGGAGAGGAGTTCTACAAGTCGCGTGGATTCAACGGATATCTCTCCAAGCCTATCGACAGCCTGACTCTGGAGAAGACCATCATGAAGCATCTGCCGAAGGAGATGATGGAAGAGCCCGTAGCTGAGGATGCGGCAGAGGAGCTGACAGAGATACCCGATGATCTGAAATGGATATATGAGACTGAAGGGATATCGGTACCGGAGGGCATCAAAAACTCCGGCGGTATATCGAACTATATCTTCTCACTCGAATTGTTCCTGGATACTCTCGATGCGAATGCGGGAGTCATCAGGGGAGCGTATGAGAGCGGGAATATACGACTGTACACAATTAAAGTCCATTCGCTGAAGAGCTCGGCAAGGATCATAGGGGCGATGGAGCTTGCAAAGCTTGCCGAGGCCCTGGAGGATGCAGGCAACAAAGAGGACCGGGCTTTTATCGACGAGCACACGGGCAGGCTGCTGTCGGACTATGAGGCATTCAAAGAGAAGCTCGCAGGTCTTCACGAAGAAGGGGATGCCGGCGATAAAGAGATGATATCCGGGGATGAGCTGGACAAAGCCTACAGGGCACTTGCGGATGTGATACCCCAGATGGATTATGATGCGGTGGAGATGATCCTTGAGGAGCTGCGCGGATATGCTCTTCCCGACGAGGATGATAGCAGACTGAAGGAACTTGCAAAGATGCTGAAGGTGTTTGACTGGGATGGTATGGAGACGCTGATCGCAAGCCGCTGACGGGGTTCGGACAGGAGGATTACAGATGTCTGATGGAAGAATGATATTCATAGGTGAAAAGGAATCGTTTATCTCACGGGTCCTGCTGAAGAAGGTGCAGGAGGCAGGAGCTGGCTGCGACTTTGTGCCATGGACGATAGATGCCATCAATTCGCATATAGATACGGCGTCACTGGTCGCTCTCTTCATGGAGGAAGGGGAAAGACCGAATGACGGGGTGCTGCATTATCTGTCCGATACAATGGACGAGAAAGGTCTTCAGATCCTTGTCATAGGCGAGCAGTCAGAAATAAGGGATGTCCTGGACAGGATATCTCCCGGCCTGGTATACCGTACCTTCCCCCGGCCGGTGGATAATACGGCTTTTGTGAATACCGTCACCGAATATCTGGAGAAAAAGGAGTCCGGTGAATTCAAAAAGAGAATCCTGGTGGTGGATGATGATCCCCAGTATCTGACCCTGGTGAGAGAATGGCTTAAAGAAACGTATAAGGTCACCATGGTCAATTCCGGAATGCAGGCCATAAGATGGCTGGCGAAGAACAAGGTGGATCTGATCCTCCTGGATCATGAGATGCCTGTGACCAGCGGGCCCCAGGTCCTGGAAATGCTGCGGAGTGAAAGTGATACCAGCTCTATACCGGTGATCTTCCTCACCGGCAAGGGTGACAAGGAGAGTGTCATGAAGGTGGTGGCACTGAAGCCCGAGGGATACTTCCTGAAGGGGATACAGAAAGACGAACTGCTTGAGAAGCTGGAAGAATTTTTCATACTGCATAAATAGGCTTCGAAGGGTCAGACGGGAGACAGACAGATGGTCGAATACCTGAGACTGCATCAACTGAATATCATGATGCTGCTCTGCGGCAGCTGCATAATACTGGCACTGCTCATGATGAACACCAGATTCCTCACCAGGGGCAGAAAAGCGATCCTCATCCTGATGGAGGTCACGGCCTTCCTGCTGCTGTGGTTCGACAGACTTGCCTATATCTATGCGGGGGATGTCAGCCATAAGGGCTATATCATGGTAAGACTGAGCAATTTCATGGTGTTCTTTCTTACATCAGCCATTGTATTCGGATTCAACCTCTATCTATCTGACCTGCTGATCCAGAGCAAAGCGTGTGAGGTCCTGCCGAGGAGACTGTATATCGCGGGTGCCCTGTCGGCAGTGGGGATGCTGATGGCGGTGATCGCGGCCTTCTCGGGACTGTATTACTACTTCGATGAAGCAAACCGGTATCACAGGGCACCGGGATTCCTGATATCCTACATCATACCGGTACTGTGCCCTCTGATGCAGTATACGGTCGTAAGACAATACAAAAAAGAGATCAGGAGACTGATCTACATCTCACTGGTGCTGTACATCTTCATACCCATCAGTTGCGGCATCCTGCAGATATTCTTCTACGGACTATCCATCGTGAACATGGCCATGGTGGTTGTTTCCATCTTCCTGTATATCTTCATGTATCTCGACCTAAACGATGCGGTGGAGCATGCGCACGAGATAGAGATACAGAGTTTTCAGGGTGAGCAGGCCAGGATGCAGAGGCTCTTCGAGCAGACTGCCAGAGCTTTCGTGTCTGCCGTAGAGAAGAAGGACGAGTATGCGAAGGGCAGCTCGGTACGGGTGGCGGAATACGCGAGGAGGATCGCTGCCATGGCAGGCAAGAGCCCCGAAGAGTGCGAAAAGGTATACTATGCGGCTCTGCTGCATGATGTGGGTCTCATAGGGATCCCGGACAGTGTGATAAAAAATGATGCGGATCCTGATATGAACGACTATGCTTCGATGAGGCAGAAGCCGCTGATAGGAGAGGAGATACTCTCGAGTATCACGGAGTACCCCTATCTCGGGCAGGGAGCGCACTACAGCCACGAAAGATACAACGGGACAGGCTATCCCGACGGACTGAAAGGACAGGCGATACCGGAGATCGCGAGGATCATCGGAGTGGCTGACGCCTATGTCACGATGACAACGAAGAAGAGATACCGCGATGCCCGTCCGCGCTTCGTCGCCAGGGAGGCCTTCGTCAAGGGAGCCGGTGAGGAGTTCGATCCGGTATTCGCGAACATCATGGTGAAGATCATCGACTCCGAAAGCGGAGAGGCAGATGCAGACAGCTCTGCGAAGCTGGAGAGGACCATTGAATGCAGGGAGTACAGGGAGAAGGTATCCGTCGGCATACCGGTCACAGGGGATATGCAGAGGATATCGTTTGTGTGCGAGACCCTGGACAAGGCCAAGCACTTCAGCGGACCTTCCATAGTGCTCTTCGACTCCTACGACGGCAGGACCCATGGGAGTGAAAAGGAGATAGACAGCTATCATTATCTCGAGTATGGAGAGGTGTGGTTTGACAAATACAGCGTTACTACTGAGGCAAGGAAGATAGAGGAGAAAAGGATCGCAGACGAGGGAGACGGCGCAGGGCTGAAGAGCGGTCATTATGAGATACTCGCCGCAAGATATGAGGATCATCTGAAGATCGTCATGCGGTCGGCGGGGTATTCCAAGGAAGCGACTGTGGCGCTGCCCAGTGCGACTCAGGCCGCATACATAGGACTTACGGGTGAGAACTGCAGACTGGACGACATCCTGGCGGAGAAGACCGGTGAGAGTGTAGGTGAAGATGATATAGCAAGGATCGTGGATCATGTCAGCTATATAGACCACTTCGAGGCGGATGTCAGAAATATCCAGGTAGATTATCCGAGAGCTGTCTATACAGACGCGATAGAGATCAAAAACAGCATGAAGATCTCCTTCCATACCCAGAGCATGCCCGGAGCCAGTCTGGTCTGGAACTGCCCTTATATCGTACTCTACAGCTCGGAAGACGGCAGTGTGGGCGGAGAGAACTATATCGAATATACCATGATAAAGCTCGACGGTGAGAATGACGACAAGCCGCATGAGATAGCGGACAACCGCTTTGTCATGAAAAAGAAAGACGAATTCCCGGGATGGGATGAATGGAGGGCGATCAACAAAAAGGGACTGGACTGTGAGGTGTCCATAGAAAAGAGGGGCAACAGGGTCAGGCTGAGGACGGAGAATCTCGGACTTGCCATCGAGAATACGACTGTCATAACCAAGACGGTACCCAAAGTATATGTGGTACTGACGGGAGACCAGGTGGCACTTACCGATATAAGGATCGACTACCTGTCGTGATGATGTGATTTCATGTGCATTTGCATAAGCATATTTTGTTTTGCAGACTGAAAAATATATCCGGACGTATTGATTATATCTTAAACGTGTGTTACTATATTTGGGTTAGCGATAACTAACCGTTATGCTGGTATTTTTACCGTGATGACAACTCCGCACCAATAGCGGTAAATGAAAGGGATAAAATGGAAAACATAGTGATCATAGCGGTTCTGGTCCTGGCCATATCAGCAGCGATATACGGTACGATAAAAAGGATACGTTACGGGTCATCGTGCTGCGGCACAAGAGAACCGGCTGATAAGAAGATCAGGGTTCGTGACAGGAACAGAACCAATTATCCGAACCGGTATACTCTGAGAGTTGACGGGATGCAATGTTCAAACTGCGCAAGGCGCATCGAAAATGCCTTCAACAAAACAGAAGGAAGATGGGCGACAGCGGATGTAGGCAGAAAAGAGGTTGTGCTGCTCTCTAAACTGGATGAGACCGAGAACGGTATTTCAGAGATTGTCAAGTCGTCTGGCTATACGATGCTGTCCTGTACACGGACATCTTAAGCTCGTGCGTCATTCTGATATCTCATCCCCGGAATTGAACTGATCGATCACATAGTTTTGCGATTTCCGATGTGGGGATTATTTTTTTGACAGGTGGTTAGAGATGCCTAAGGTCCTGATGAGTTTACACCGGACAAGGTATCGGAGTTTGATGCTATTCCGTCGGAACTTTAATAATTATCCCCAAATCAGCAAAATTGAATATAACGAAGGGCACTTAGCCTTAAGTGACCTTGATTAACATAAAACAAACCCATCCGGGAATGTCAATGACAGAGAAGATTGCTCTGGTGATTGACGTGTCTGGGCGGGTTTGTTATTTGCAAGGATGCGCATAATCAAAAAATAGCCTTTTTTATAATTGCGCATAATCAAGTGGAATGGTATAATGTGCGCATAATCAAAGAATGAACAACAATTGATGCGCATAATCAAACACATGAGATGATCATGAGGAGCATTCCTGTAATTCGGAAATAATGCCAATAGAATAAAATGAAACCTCGCGGTATGATGAGGGTATCATCTTGGACGGATGAAAATACCAAATCATAGGGAGGTTTCACCATGAACTTAACACAGAATGACAGGCTGAATCAAGTAACAGCGGACACGTTAGTAGTAGGTGTCGATATAGGGTCTCAG
>Ga0256405_10001370_pt1 | contig 66880 bp, 47 predicted proteins | sample RumenRJG_02DNA_FD_189096 | JGI IMG/M metagenome (GOLD analysis project Ga0256405, IMG submission 189096) | Bovine rumen microbial communities from Lethbridge, Alberta, Canada - RJG_02 | ecosystem: Host-associated > Mammals > Digestive system > Stomach > Rumen | place: Canada: Alberta... | reverse complement strand
AGAAGCACTTCCACTTTGTCCGACCACCACCACATCTGGCAAATCATAGCATAAAGTTCCGCTATTCAAGTAGAAAACTTGTGTGGGGTTATGAAGACTTAAATATTCTTCATAAGTATATGGATTGTTGTAAGTACCATCCCCTCCACCAATAAAGGAACTTTGTACTTCTTCACTCAGAACCGGCATCCTCTGAGCCAGGTCAGCTAAACTCTCTCTTGTTAATTTTCTTTTGTACATAATTATTTAAGTTTAAGTTGATAAATAATGTGATCGAATCAGGCCAATATCAGCCTGTTTTTGTTGGTATGCAATATTCTGTGAACGATTTGTAGCATTTCTGTAAAATTGATGAACTCCTTTTCGTGAAGTTCCAATAAGGAATTTAAAAACGTTGCAAGTTCAGGATAGTTTTCTGAATTCTTGTCGAGTAAATATTTCAAGTTTTCAAGCAAGATTCGTTCCGTCGTTGCTTTCTGCTCTTCTTTTTTTTGTTTTGAAATCTGAGAATCAGAGATGCGATAATGCAGCAGGGGTTGGTCTTCGATGTAGAAAACGCCTCCACGCTTTGCTATTTCCGACCATAACTTCAAGTCTTCTGCACAGGGGTAGTCTTCATATTGCAGCTGATTCTGAATGAGAAAATTCTTTCGAATCATCGCTGTCGGGTGAAAAACGAAATTTCCACGCAGAAATTGTAATAGGGGCAACTCTATCAATCCCGCCAGATTTTGTGCTATGTAATCAGCTGCAACTCTTTCGCCATATCGGGTCATCCACGAACCACAGACAGTAATGCTCGGTTCTGCTTCCATCATGGAATATTGGATTTTCAACCTGTCGGGATGCATCATATCGTCAGCATCCATTCGGGCGATATATTTTCCTTTTGCCCTTTTCATTCCCATATTCAGGGATTCGATGAAATCATGCTTGTTTTCTACAAGAATGATTCGTTTGTCATCGTATGAGCGGATGATTTCTTTTGTTTTATCCGTAGAACCGTCATCGACGATAATACATTCAAAATCCGTGAAAGATTGATTGATTATACTATCAATTGCCTCTTTGACATACTTTTCTGCGTTATAGACGGGCATAACAACAGAAATTTCGGGATTGTATTGTCGATTCTGCATCTTCATTTCTTAATCGTTGATTAGTTCTTCATATACTTTTACCGTTTTATTGAGCATTAAATCAAGATTCAACTCTTGCTCATATAATTTTCGGGCATTTTCACCCAATTTCTTTCTCAAGTTAGCATCACAAATCAGGCGTATTAACTGATTCGCCATTTGTTCCACATCAACCGAAAGGCCGAATACTGGCGAAAAAATCGTATTTACTTTCAGCGCATTCAACTCATCTGTAAAGATTTCATCTAAGCCATCTACCGCTGTCGTGACAATTGGCAGTCCAAACATCGCCATTTCTATGGCGACATAACTCGCCTGTTCCTGCAAAGAGGCAATGATGCCAATGTCGCTTTCACGATAAAGTGTCTTTAACTCATCAAAAGGAATTCGGCCTTTGAAGTCAATTTCCAAATCGTAATATTCCCTTTTTATTCTTTCTTGAAAAATCGAGTTACAAGTTCCTGCGATGGAAAGAGACACTTGATAGCCTTGTTTTTGTACGATTCTCAACGCTTTAAGGATATATTCGATTCCCTTGCTCTCACTTAACACCCCAACATACAAACATTGAAATTTCTGTTGTGAGGTCTTTTCCTCTCGTTTAAAGGACGGTTGGCAGCAATCACCGATTCCGTTGGGGATAACCCTTAAATTGACAGAATAATTCCGTATGCAGTTCTTCAGAAAATCAACGGCACAGTTCGTTACACAAATCAATGCGTCGGGCTCTGAATAAGACTGCAATTCACAATTATTGGTTACATACATTTCTGGTGTCGTCTTCTGTCCTGTATCGGCATAGGTGAGTTGATACAGTCTGTTGAATTTCTTTTTATCACTATTATACAGACCTTTCCAAGGAATGCAATGAAGATGGGTAATAATCTTACAATGTTCCTGTTCCCTGATATAGACCGCCAAATCAATCAGGTTTAGCGTATGCAGATGGATGATGCAGTTTTCTTTTCCCTCAAAAAGGTGCTTTGTCAGCCGATAGACCTGCTCGTTGTATTTCCGAATCCAGAACCGTTCCGCAATAATCGTATTGTAATATTGTGGCAGGGGAACGCTGATTTTGACATAGTGCCCGATGCTTTCCTCTTGAGGGAATTGCAATTTTTTGTCGTCTGTCAAATGAATCCAATGTACACGTATATGTGTGAGGTTTTGAAGTCCACCAATGAGCGTACTTACGTGCCTATCCACGCCCGAAGTGTTGGAAGCGTGGGATATATCTACGAGGAAAAGGTTAATGACGGACTTCATACTATAAAAGATTTGCTTCGTTATTTGCTAAATAAATCAATAATCGGCTGAATCCCTGCTCGTATCCGGCGATAAACGCGCCTTGAGGTATGCGTTTGGAGATGGTTTCTTCCAAGACATTTTCTGTGATGATTTGTTTGTTTTCAGACAATTGTGCGATTTCTATAAAATTTCTTAAACTGGTATGTTGCAGAAGAACTTCCTGATTGGAAAATTGCTTGTTGGAAATGATGACATCGCCGTATTTTTCTTGCAATCCCAACTTTTCTAAATGATAAGCGATTGGAAAAGAACTTTTGATGCGGCCTTCCCGATACAATTCGGCATAATCTTTTATCAGACTGGGGGAATAATCCGCGAAATTGCAGTCACAAACTGTTTTCAAATAACATTCAAACCTCGATAAAACCACCATTTTATTGTTCGCATAATCAAGATTCCCGAAGTCTGAAAACCGGGAAATCAAATCCTGTTCAATCGCTTTAAAGATGTTTTTTATCAATTTGTTGATTTTGTGATTCGCGGGGATATGTGGCTTTACCTTTGTCAGATAATAATTCAGGCGTATCGCATTATTTCTTTCTTTTAATTTCTCTGTCTGCACCAAAATTTTCTGATGTTGTTCACCAAATAATTCTTGAAAATCGGCATCGACGAAATCATTGTGCATGAGGCAAAGCAAAGCATACCCGATTCCACCCAATCCATTTTCAAAGCTAATGTCCACAGTTTGGGTAATCAATGCTTCTTGCAACAAGTCAAATGCCTGCTCCTCGATATAATTATCTTGCAAATATCGCGCCGCCTCGAACAATGCCAAAGCCATACCCGCCTTGCCGTTGTACAGGCCGGAGGAATTGACGGAGCAAGCATTAAGCAGGATGTGGTCAACTATTTTTCTGACGAGGGTATTCATTTTGATGTATCAATCCTCGTAGCACAGGGATTCGTTTCTTTTGTTACTTTTTTTCATTGAAACTGATAGGAATATTGTATCTCACACGAACAGGTTCTCCTTTTTCGTTTTTGCCCGGAATCCATTTGGGCATCATTTGGGCAATTCGCAACGCTTCTTGTTCGCACAGCTTTTTGATTGTTGAATTGGTACACGGATTACCCAATTTGTCTTTTAAGAGGTTATTGGCGATTCCGTATTCTTCGATGCTCCCGTCTTTTTCAACAACAAACGACACGACAACCCTTCCGTGAATGCCAATTTGAAACATTTGTTTAGGATGACGGATGTTATTATCCATAAACTCCATCATAGCTTTATCACCGCCGGGAAACCAGGGCATATGAGCTGCTGTCAAGAAAATTTCACCCTTTTGATTGATGGGGTGAGCCTTGATTTCATAGACAATTTCAAGCCATTTTTCTTCTCCTGATTTGACGAAGCCTCCCTGACGGTATTTCTCTAGTGATTTGTCGTCTTTTAAAATTTTTATGTAGTCAAGAATATAATTTTTTCTTTTAAGAATTTCTTTTAATTCCTTGATAGTATCATTATTCAGACGTTTATCAGAAAAGTCGCGACTTCTTTCTCCGTTGAGAAAGATTAAAGAAGTCGTGGGCGGGTCTCCAATGGGCGTATTCAAATTCAGCAACTCATCCTCGAGCGTATCAGTCGGATTTAAATTATTCTGCCACTCGACTTCCTCTTTAATTCTCAAGACGACCTCTTCCGTACCCCCACTGATATCCTGCCTAACCTCTTGGGAATAAGATGTATATGGACGAGACGTGCCCTGTGGACAAGATGCATTCGTAAAAATAATTACAAATAACAGGTAAAACAAAAACTTTTTCATAGTCTTCATTGTTTTTATTATTTTTTAGGGGCAATAACATATAAATTCCTAATTTTTCTAGGAGATATAAAATCGCTTTTATTATTCAATGGGTCATAATACGAAATGATATATCCATCTTCTGCTACATCCCATTGACGCCCCGTTACGATAACGGCATGATCTATAGTTTTTGTAGGAATTGTCATCATTACTCGATTACCATCAATAGTTCCATTCATTGTTGTTATTTCATTAATCATATTTGATAATTCTGTTTTTGTTGTTGCCCATCGTACGTCAAAACCACCAAAATTCGCAATTGTTATTATATCCTTGTGAGACACTCCTCCATCATTGCCGACAGTTCCGCCAGATTCAATAAATTTTCTGCTATAGTAATGCCATTCATGCATCGGGCCGTCTATATAGTCAAAACAAGAAAATACGCAAGAACGTTTATAATAATCTATCACATAATTTGGAGGCTCATTTCCACTTTCACTTCCACTTTCGCCCCAAACAAATATACCCAAATCACTATCCCAATAACCTGTCGGTCCATAAGAACCACTGCCATCCCAATAACCTCCATTTCCATCCGAACCGCTACCTCCAAAATAGTAGTCATAAGGGTGTTTCAAAAGGGAAATACTATCGGGTAGATCAACCCACCCCGATATGAAAAAAGACCCCATTGACCTATACTGATCAAATGTTAATGGGTCCATTATTGTATTACCCGTTCCTCCACCAACGTAAGAACTCTGCACTTCCTCACTCAAAACTGGCATTCTCTGCGCCAGTTCGTCTAAACTCTTTCTTGTTAACTTTCTCATTACTGTAAGTTTTTAAAAGGTTATTAAAATTGTTTTGTAACTAATATTTCTTCCAATTCAACGTTTTGTTTAAAGTCGTAGAGTGCCATCGTGCGCAGTGTGAAATAGCTGTTGTAGGTGTCGCGGATGGCGGAATAGTAGCGTTGCAGGGCGCTGTTCTGTTGGTTTTGGGCGCTTGTGAGTTCGTAGGCGGAAACCTTGCCGAGCGAGAACTTTTGCACGAGCATCGCGGACTGTTCTTGCGCGAGTTGGTAGGCTCTTTCCGCCGTCTGCCAGAGTTTCACGGAATGGTTGTAGTTGTTGATGGCTTCGCGGATTTCATTTTCAAACTCGCGCAGTCGCCGCTCGCGTTCAATCTTGCTTGTCTCGTAGCTGTTTTGGGCGATTTTGAGGCGGTTTCGGTTGATGCCCCAATGGAAAACGGGAATCTGGAACCCCACGACGATGGACTGCCGCGTGTTCACGTTGCGATAAGCCTCAATGAACGTGTCGGCGTATTTGTTCACACCGTAGTTCAGGCTGATGTTGCCGTTGAAACGGCTGTTGAGCTTTGCCGAATAGAGGTTGCGCTCGGCTTCCAATTGTTGAATTTCCAACTGTTTTGAAAACGGATTGTTCAGCTTGACATACAACAGGGCTGTGTTGGGGTCGATGGCAAAGGGCACATCAAATGTCGGAATGGCCACTTCCATCTTGTCCGTTCCCAGAAACACGGCCAGCCGTTCTTGTGCCGCAACGTGGCTTTGGCAGGCTTTTTCGTAGGAATATCGGGCATTGGCGGCCTGTAGTTCGATTTGTTTGTAGTCGTATTCGGTGATGTGTCCGTTTCTCAGCTTGATTTCCGCCAGTTGCAACAGCGTGTCGGTGTTGAGCATTGTCTGACGCGAAAAATTCTGTTCCATTTTCCCGAAAAGGGCGGACATGAAAAGGCCCAATGCCTGTTGCTGAATCTTTGACAGTTTTGAGCAATATTCCTTGATGGCGATGTTGTTTTTGGCGTATTCAATTTCTTTTTCGAGTCGATTTTGCTTGCCGCCGCCCCAGAGTTGCTGAGAGTAGCCAATCGAAAAGGGCGTGGTGCTGAAACTGTTGCGGTCGCTGGAAAACTCGTTGAGGTAATTGAGGTTGCTCGAAACGTTCAACTCGCCGCCCGTCAGCCCGATTTTCTGCCGCACGGTAAAGCCTGCGCTGCTGTTGTTGGAATAGTCGTCCACGTAGGAATAGCTGCCGTCGATTGGATTCTGAAGTAGGCGCAGCGAACGGTTGAAACTGACGGGGTTGAGGTTGAACGACAGCGAGGGCAGATAGCTCTTTTTGTAATTCTCAAATTGGAGCAACTCGCTTTGAAATGCGAGTTGCTCAATTTGTGCAGCAGACGATTTCAACGACAACACATTGACAACCTCATCAAGCGTCACCGTTTGAACGGACTCTTGACTGTAGGCAACTCTACTGACGAAAAGACTTGCCAATAGTGTTATGAATATGAAAAACCGCTGCTTCATCTATTACCCAATAAACTTATATTACAATTCAATCCATCCCCAGAAGCAATAGCGTCCGCGAATGATTTGGAGTTCGTACTCGCCCGAAGCCAATTCAGGCAATTCCCATTCCGTTGTTCCGTTGGGAAGCACGACGGAATAGACGATTTCATCGTCTTCATCGACAAGTTGAAGCGTACAGCCGTCGCACGGCTCAACGAAATACAGCATGAAGCCGTCGAGGAAGACGGTCGGGATTTGCACGGCGGAAGGACGCGGAGGTGCTTTGTGGGGTCCGCCTTTTGGAATCGTCGGATTCTCAATTGACACCTGCAAATCCACCTGTTCGGGTTCTCCATCCGCCAACGCCGACATGGGTGCGGAAAATGCCATGCAAAGGATGGCTGCAATTGTTAAAACGTTCTTTTTCATGTTCATTTTGTTTTTAAAAGTGAATAAAAAAAATTTCGCTGCAAAATTACGATGAAAAAGAAAGTGGCTGCAAATTTTTTCGCCCGAAAAAACTTACACTTAACCTACACTTTTTAAAACAAGGGTTTTGTAAACCTTTGAGAATCAATGAAATACAAAGAAAACCTACACTTAGCCTACACTTGCTCGTCAAAATGGTTTTTCAGGTGGTTTTCGAGCGTTTTGGCCGTTTCGTCCTTGAAAAGTTTTTTGTTTACCTGCGACTTGATGCGGGTGATGCGGTCGCCATCGACATCCAAAATCCGAGCCATTGCATAGACGGGCATGAACAGTCGGGCAAGCACGCAAACCTTGAATTGGTCGGATGTGAGACTGTTTTCTTCCATAATGAAGCGATGGTAGCGGGGAAAACTCTTTCTAAACAGCGTGGTGAGCGACTGCCATTCCTGTTCGGTGGGCGGTTGGTGGCGGAAAGATTCACTTTTGTACGACATGAAATGTTGGTAGATGTCGCTGTCGTAGAACAGCCGTTGTTTTCCCGTCAGGTTGTCGGAAACACGCTTCTGGTAGTTTTCGATTTGTTTTTTGAGTTGTTCGATTTCCTCGTATTGTTTTTCGGAAATGATGTCGGAATTTGATTTTTGCAACTCCAGTTCTTGCTGTTTCTCGGTCAGCAGGTTCTCCAATTCAGTCCTTTTTTCTGTCAGTCGGTTGATTTTGGCCAGTTTTCGGGTTCTGTAAAAGTAGAACGAGCCGACGGCTAAAAGGCTGATGAAAAGAATGGCGAAAATGATGTTCCACAATTTGGAAACTTCTTTTGCCTTTTCCTTCGCCATTTGCTGATGGCGGCTGTAGTCGTACATCGCCGAAATTTGGTGGACTTTCTCTTGGTTTACGTGCAAATAATTGGAATCGTTGGCCGACACATAAAGTTTTGCGTATTTGGCAATGGAATCGGAGTTGTTTTTCTTTTCATAGACGGCAAGGAGACCCCTATTGCCAGATTCTTTCCAACCTCCTTGGAGTGTCTTCTGAAAATAGTAGCGTGCAGAGTCCGTTTTTCCGACTGCCAACAGATAACGTCCTTTGTCATAATAACAAAGTTCTTTTCCTTCCAAAATGTTCCCATCGGAATCGAACCAACCCGATTCTTGCTCAAAAATTTGGATATAGCGGTTGGCTTCTTCGTATTGCTCTTGGTCGAGCAAAATGCTGATGGTGCCCAACATCGCCTGCGCTGCTTCTTCTTTATATCCATATTTCAGGTAACGTTCTCTTGCCTGTTTTTCCACAAAAAGCACACTGTCTAAGGCCGTGAACGCAGGTCAAAAGCGACGAGTGCGGCCAATGTGTCCTTGTCTTTCCACGCAATGCGCTCGGCGGTTTGCAAGGCTTTCATTTCATTGTCGGGCAGGTATTGCGCTTGGAAAAGGTCTGCCATCTGCCCATAAACAGCATAAAGCGTGTGCAGGTCGCAGTCGTCGCGTGTGGTGTCGGCCTGCTCGGTGGCGCGCTGGTAGGCGTCGAGGGCTTGCGGCGCTTCGCCGAGGTCGTGGTGGACGCGCCCTTTCAGGTAGTAGGCTGTCATCCGCTCGTTGGCCGTGCCGTGGCTGCTGAAGTAATCGGCCAATGAATCAACTGTCGGCTGCCATTCCTTTGTGAAAACAGATTCGGCACTGTTATAGTCGGCAACGAACTGAAGTCGCTGCCGCATCCGCTTCCCTCCGCAAGCAGTAAGCAGGGCGAGGAGGAGAAATAGAGCGAGATATGTCTTCCGATGGTGTTTCACGCTGCAAAGATACATGATTTTTCCGATTACAATTTCAATTTCTGCCGAATTTCCTCGATGCAGGTGGCGATTTTCTCGAAATTGTCCATGCGATTGACATCAATGACATGTTGGGCTTGCAGATAGTAGTGTTCGCGCTCGGCGAGTTGTTCGCGGATGAAGTCGAGGGCCTGTTCGGGCGACTTTTCGAGCAAGAGCGGACGAATGCCCTTGCCGAGCGTCAGGTGGTATTGCAGCACTTCGGGCGTGGCCTTCAGGTAGATGGTTTCGGCCTGTTGGTTCATATACGCCATGTTGTCGAAGAAGCAGGGTGTGCCTCCGCCGCAGGCAATGACGACGTTTTCGAACTCCGCCACTTCGTGGAGCATGTTGTGTTCGATTTGTCGGAAGCCTTCTTCGCCTCGCTCGTCGAAAATCTCCTTCACGGTCTTGCGCATCCGCGTGGAAATATACCAGTCGAGGTCGTAGAAGGGAACGCCGAGCGCCTTGGCAAGTTCCTTGCCGACGGTGGTCTTGCCGGCTCCCATGTAGCCGATGATGATGATTCGAATCACTTTTTCACGATTTTCATGGCCTCGTCGTAACTGAGTTCAGCGGCGCGGGCATGCAGGTTCTTCGGCAGTCGATAGTTCTTGCCGTCGTAGGCGATGTAGGGGCCGTAGCGACCGTTGAGCACCTCGAGTTTCGGGTCTTCGGCGAAGGTTTTGAGATGGCGTTTTTCCTCTTGCTGACGCTTCTCTTGGATGAGGGCGACAGACTCGTCGAGCGTGATGGTCATGGGGTCGGAACCCTTCGGCAGCGACACGAATTTCTTGTCGTGCATGATGTAGGGGCCGAAGCGACCCACGCCGATGACCACGTCTTTCTCCTCGAACTGGCCGACGGTGCGGGGCAGTTGGAACTGGCCGAGCGCGTCTTCGAGGGTGACGGTTTCCATCGACTTGTCGGTGGGAAGTTGGGCGAAACGGGGTTTTTCCTTGTCGTCGGCAGCACCGATTTGCACCACGGGGCCGAAGCGTCCGATTTTCACGAACACGGGTTTTCCGGTTTTCGGGTCGATGCCGAGTTGTCGCTCGCCGGCCTTGTGTTCCGAACGCGACTTGATGACTTTCTCGACGGTGGGTTCGAACTGCTTATAGAACTTCGTCATCATCTGGTTCCAATCGGTTTTTCCTTCGGCGATTTTGTCGAAATCTTGCTCGACACGGGCCGTGAAACCGTAGTCCATGATGTCGGGGAAGTATTGAATCAGGAAGTCGTTGACGACGATGCCGATGTCGGTCGGTAGCAGGCGGCCTTTTTCCGAGCCAGCCATTTCCTTTTTCGTCTTGGTTGTGATTTTCTGACCTTTCAGCGTATCGACGGTAAACTGCCGTTCATAGCCTTTTTTGTCGCCTTTCTGGGTGTATTCGCGCTGTTGGATGGTGGAAATCGTGGGCGCGTAGGTCGAAGGACGACCGATGCCGAGTTCTTCGAGTTTGTGGACGAGCGACGCCTCGTTGTAGCGCACGGGACCTTGGCTGAAACGCTCGGAGGCGGTGATTTCCTGACGGATGAGAACGTCGTTTTTCTTCATCGCGGGCAACTGAAGGGTCGATTCGCCTTCGCCCTCGTCGTCGGTCGATTCGCGATAGACTTTCAAGAAACCATCGAATTTCACGACTTCGCCGTTGGCTACAAAAATGGGTGTTGGGTGTTGGGTGTTGGGTGTTAGGTGTTGGGTGTTGGGTGTTGAGATGCCGATTTCGACGGTTGTTTTCTCGATTTCGGCATCAGCCATCTGCGAGGCGGCGGTGCGCTTCCAAATCAGTTCGTAGAGGCGGCGTTCCTGTGCGGTGGCGTCGATGGTTGCCTTGTTCATATAAGTCGGGCGAATGGCCTCATGCGCCTCCTGAGCACCTTTCGAACGGGTCTGGAACTTGCGCGGACGGCTGTATTCGGCACCGTAGAGGCGCGTGATTTCGTCTTTGCTCGTACCAATGCAGAGGCTCGACAGGTTCACCGAGTCGGTACGCATATAGGTGATGTGTCCGCTTTCATAGAGGCGTTGCGCCACCATCATCGTCTGCGAAACCGTAAAACCGAGTTTGCGGGCGGCTTCTTGTTGCAGGGTCGAAGTGGTGAAAGGCGGTGCCGGCGTGCGTTTCAAGGGTTTTTTCGTGACACTTTGCACTGTGAATTCAGCATCGCGACACTGCTCGAGGAAGGCCAATGCCTCGTCGTGGGTCTTGAAACGGGTCGAGAGCGAGGCGGTAATCTCCTGTGGATTGTCGCCGCTGCCCGAGAGCACGAATTTTCCGGTGACGTGGTAGTAGGGTTCGCTCTTGAAGTTCTGGATTTCGCGCTCGCGCTCGACAATCAGTCGCACGGCAACGCTCTGCACGCGACCTGCCGACAGCGCGGGTTTGACTTTGCGCCACAGCACGGGCGAAATCTTGAAGCCCACCAGTCGGTCGAGCACGCGACGAGCCTGCTGCGCGTTCACAAGGTTCATGTCGATGTGACGCGGATGCTCGATGGCGTCGAGAATCGCCGGTTTCGTGATTTCGTGGAACACAATGCGGTTCGTATTTTTCTCGTCGAGTCCCAGTACTTCGCAAAGGTGCCACGAAATGGCTTCTCCCTCGCGGTCTTCATCGCTTGCGAGCCAAACTTTCTCGGCTTTCTTAGCGTTTTGTCGCAGGTCTGCAACGATTTTTTTCTTTTCCTCGGGAATTTCGTAGTCGGGCTGCAATGTGCCTGAATCGATACTGATTTCTTTCTTTTTCAAGTCGCGGATGTGGCCGTAGGACGACATCACCTTGAAATCCTTACCCAAAAAACGCTCGATGGTCTTGGCTTTCGCCGGACTCTCTACGATGACTAAATTTTTCTGCATAATAATGGTATCAAACGCGGGAAAAACCCACTTTTTTTAATGAATGTTTCAATTTAGGGCGCAAAAGTAATCAAAACTTTTGCTTATACATTATTATATAGTGGTTTTTTCAGTTTTTTTAAGAAATACGGACGATTTCTGATGAAAAACCTACAGTTGCTTCAGTCGATGGCGACACTGTTCGAGAATGTCGAGAAGTTCGTCGGCAGATTCGGCACGGAGCATTGCGATGCGGGTCTGGCGGAAGTCGGGAATGCCTTTGAACACGGGAGAAGCGGCGAGATGGCGACGTGTGTGGAGAATGCCGCGATATTCGTTGGAACGGCGTTTTTTCGTGTCGTCTTTCGTGCCTTTCATCTCGCTGATGCGGTCGATGTTGATGAGCAACTGCTCTTTGAGAATGTCAATTTTTTCGTCGATGGTGAGTTGCTGGCGGCTGAAAATCCACGGCTGACCGAAGGTGGCGCGACCAATCATCACGGCATCGACGCCGTAGCGGTTGAAAGCGGCCTCAGCCTCGTCGAGCGAGCGGATGTCGCCGTTGCCGATGATGGGAATGTGGATGCGCGGATGGGCCTTGACCTCGCCGATGAGCGTCCAGTCGGCCTCGCCGGTGTACATCTGCGAGCGCGTGCGACCGTGAATCGTCAGGGCTTGGATGCCACAGTCTTGCAGTTGCTCGGCCAAATTGGTGATGATGAGGTTTTCCGAGTCCCAACCGAGTCGTGTTTTCACCGTTACAGGCGTTTTCACGGCTTTGACGACCTCTCGCGTGATGTCGAGCAGCAGCGGAATGTTGCGCAGCATCCCTGCGCCAGCACCTTTCGACGCTACTTTTTTCACGGGACAGCCGAAATTCAGGTCGATGATGTCGGGATGGGCTTCATTTTCGACGATTTGCGCCGCCTCGACCATTTGCGGCACGTCGCGACCGTAAATTTGGATGCCGACGGGTCGTTCCTCGTCGCTGATGGTGAGTTTGCTGACGGTCGATTTCACCGAGCGAACCAACGCTTCTGCCGACACAAATTCGGTATAGACCATCGCCGCACCAAAACGCTTGCAGAGATGGCGGAACCCGATGTCGGTCACGTCCTCCATCGGAGCCAGAAACAGCGGTCGTTCGCCAAAATCAATCGTACCAATTTTCATTTTTACTCCCTTTACTCCTTACTCCCTTTACTCCTTACTCCCCAACTCCTTTTCACCTTTTCACTTTTTTGCCTTTTTACCTTTCCTCGGCTTTCTCAGCGCCCAACCATCCTCCGAAAAGTCGGGTTCATCGCCCTTGAAATCCCATTTTTTCGGTTTCATCAGTTCGCGCCAGTCGCCCGTCGGTGCCGAAAAATCATCGATAAAATCGCGCTTTTTTGACGATTTTCGAGGTTTTTGCCAACCTCCACCCGTGAAATCCTTCGGATAGGCTTTTCCGAAGTCTTTCGCGCCTTTTCGGTCGTTGGTTCTCGATGAATTTCTCGATTTTTTGGTGTCTTTCGGCGCATCCTTCGGCGATTTTTCGTCAGCGGGATTGCATCTGACCTCCCGACCTTTATACATCGTTCCCGTCAGCGAGTCCATCACGTGCTGCGCGTCCTGCGTCGGCACTTCAAAATAGCTGAATTTCGAGAAAAGGTCGATGTGGCCCACCGCCTGCCGACCGCCCACGCGACGGTTCAGCATCTGCATCACCTCGCCCGGATAGAAACCGTCGGCTTTTCCGAGGTTGATAAACAGGCGCGTATAGCCTTTTTCGGGCTTTCTCGCTCCGCCTTTCTTCCTTTTTTCGCCTTCCTCCTTCCGCGACGACGACGGCTTTTCGATTTCGGGCGCGTCGGCGTAGTAGGCGAGGAATCGACCGAAGGTCATCGACACGATTTTCTTAATGAGGTCTTCTTTATCGACATACTCGAAATGGCGGTTGATTTCCTGCATAAACGGCGCAATCTGCTCTTCATCGACATCGACTTTCTCGATTTTGTCCATTGCTCGATAGAGTTGCTTCGTGCAGATTTCCTGCGGCGTGGGCAGTGTTCCGTCGATGAAATCCTTGCCGATTTCCTTCACGATTTGGCGCACCTTATGTTTTTCGCGCGTGTGGATGATGCTGATGGACGTGCCTTTCTTGCCGGCGCGACCCGTTCGACCCGAGCGGTGGGTGTAGTTTTCAATGTCGTCGGGCAGTCCGTAGTTGATGACGTGGGTGAGGTCATCGACATCGAGACCACGCGCCGCCACATCGGTCGCCACGAGCAGTTGCACGGTGTGCTGACGGAATTTCTGCATCGTCAGGTCGCGCTGGTCTTGCGAGAGGTCGCCGTGCAGTGCCTCGGCGTTGTAGCCGTCTTTGATGAGTTTGTCGGCGATTTCCTGCGTCTCGACCTTCGTGCGACAGAAAATAATCGCGAAAATGCGCGGATGGAAATCGACGATGCGCTTCAGGGCGAGGTATTTGTCCTTCGCGTTCACAAGATAATAGATGTGGTTCACGTGCTCGGCGCCCTCGTTGCGGCTGCCGATGACGATTTCGCGGTGGTTGTGAAGGTAGGTCTTGGCAATTCGTTCGATTTCGCGGCTCATCGTCGCCGAGAACATCAGCGTGTTGCGCTCCTTCGGCAGATGCTCGAAAATCTCGTTGATACTCTCCGAGAAACCCATATTCAGCATTTCATCGGCCTCGTCGAGCACGACTTTGTGGACGTTGCTCAGGTCGGCTTTCTTGCGATTGACAAGGTCGATGAGGCGGCCCGGCGTCGCCACGATGATTTGCGCTCCGCGCTCCAACGACCGCATCTGCTGCACAATCGACGTACCGCCATAGACGGGCACGATGTGCACACCCGGCAGGTATTTCGCGAAATCCTTCAGGTCGTCGCTGATTTGCAGACAGAGTTCGCGTGTCGGACTCAGAATCAGTGCCTGCGTCTGTCGGTTGTCGGTGTCGAGCGTCTGCAAGAGCGGAATGCCGAAGGCAGCGGTCTTGCCTGTGCCCGTTTGTGCGAGGGCAATCAGGTCGGAAGCCCCCTCCAAACCATTTTCCGAAGGAGAGGCTTCAAGTTCGTTGCTCCCCTCTCCTTCTGGGGAGGGGTTGGGGGTGGGGCTTTCATTCAACAAATACGGAATCACCTGCTCCTGCACAGGCATGGGCTGTTCGAAGCCCAATTCGCTGATGGCGCGTCGAATCTGTTCGCTCACGCCAAGTTCTTCAAATGTTTTCAATGTGGAAAAAGTTTTTTATTTCGGGTGCAAAGGTACGAATTTCTTTACGAAATTTGTGAATTTCAAAAAGAATTTTTACCTTTGCGACCATTATGGTACTGAATTACATTTGGATTGCATTTTTTTTGATAGCATTCGGCATTGCGCTGATTCGATTGGTGTTTTTCGGCGACACGGAGGTGTTTCCTGCGTTGATGAACTCGACGTTCGACTCGTCGAAAAACGCGTTTGAAATCTCGCTCGGACTGACGGGAATGCTTGCGCTGTGGCTCGGCGTGATGAAAATCGGCGAGCGCGGTGGTGTGGTAAACCTGTTGGCGCGGCTGTTGTCGCCCATTTTCACGAAATTGTTTCCCGACATTCCGAAGGGCCACCCTGCGACGGGCAGTATTTTTATGAATATCGCCGCGAATATGCTCGGACTCGACAATGCCGCCACGCCGCTCGGACTGAAGGCGATGGAGCAGCTGCAAAAATTAAACGAGGAAAAAATAAATGAAAGCCTCTCCCCCAACCCCTCCCCCGAAGGGAGGGGAGCTGGGAATGTCTCCCCCAATGGGGGGAGGTTGGAGGGGGCTGAAACCGAACGACTGCGCCTAACGGCCTCGAACCCGATGATTATGTTCCTCGTATTGAACACGTCGGGCTTGACGCTCGTTCCCGTGTCGATTCTGGCCTATCGCTCCCAGATGGGCGCGGCGCAACCCACCGACGTTTTTGTGCCGATTCTCTTGGCGACATTTTTCGCGACATTGGCGGGCATCATCGTCACGTCGCTCTATCAGCGCATCAATTTGCTGAATCGCACGATGCTGCTGACAATGTTGGGCGTGAGTGCCGTCGTGGCAGCGATTATCTGGGGTTTCAGCCGTCTTGATTCGGCGATGATGAACACGGTAAGCATTTCCGCCGCGTCGATTTTGCTGATGGTGATTATCGTCGGTTTCATCGTGGCTGCGATGCGGAAAAAGGTGAACGTCTATGACGCTTTCATCGAGGGTGCGAAAGAAGGTTTTACGACCGCTGTGCGAATCATTCCCTATCTCGTCGCCATCCTCGTCGCCATCGCTGTTTTCCGTGCTTCGGGAGCGATGGACGCGCTGATGGACGGCATCAAGTGGTGCATCAACCTGACGGGTGCGAACGCCGAGTTTGTCGATGCGCTGCCGACGGCGATTATGAAGCCGCTTTCGGGCAGTGGCGCACGTGGAATGATGGTCGATGCGATGACGCAGTACGGTGCCGATTCGTTTGTGGGCCGTCTGTCGTGCATTTTCCAAGGCAGCACCGACACGACCTTCTACATTCTCGCCGTCTATTTCGGTTCTGTCGGCATCCGCTACACGCGCCACGCCGTTGCCTGCGGTCTTCTGGCTGATTTGGCAGGAATCATTTCGGCCATCTTTATTGCTTATATGTTCTTTGGATAATCGACTATGGCAAATATAAAATCCTTAGCCCGCGACACCGCCATCTACGGCCTTTCGAGCATCGTCGGACGCTTTCTGAACTACCTGCTCGTGCCGATTTACACGCAGAAAATGTCGGTGGAGAGCGGCGAATATGGTGTTATCACCAATGTTTATGCCTATGTGGCACTGTTGCTCGTCATCTTGACCTACGGAATGGAGACGACCTTCTTCCGCTTCGCCAACAAACAAGACGAAAACCCCGAAAAAGTCTATTCGACGGCGCTTTGGACGGTGGGAGCGACCTCGTTGCTGTTCGTCGTCGTCACGATGCTGAACCTGCAACCCATCGCCAACCTGATGCAATACGGCGACCACCCCGACTACATCGCCTGTATGTTCACCGTCGTCGCCATCGACGCATTCCAGTGCATTCTCTTCGCCTATCTGCGCTACCAAAAACGACCGATTAAGTTTGCTGCGTTGAAATTGCTGTTCATCTTCGTGAGCATTATGCTCAACCTGATTTACTATGTCGTGATGGGCGGAAAAGACGCTGCCACAGCCTTCTACATCAACCTGTTCTGCACCTCGGCGATTACCTTCTTTTTCTGGAAGGAAATGCAGGGATTCCGCCACGGTTTCGACGCAAAACTGCTGATGCGGATGCTGCGCTACGCCTGGCCGATTCTCGTGCTCGGCATCGCTGGCATCCTCAACCAAACCGCCGACAAAATGCTGTTTCCCTACCTCTATCGCGAGCCCGATATGAAACAGCAACTCGCCATCTACGGTGCCGTTTTCAAGATTGCGATGATCATGGCGATGATTACGCAGGCTTTCCGCTTTGCCTACGAACCCATTGTCTTCGGCAAGTCGCAAGACAAGGATTCAAAGGAATACCTCGCCATGGCGATGAAATATTTCCTGATTTTCACGCTGTTGGCCTTCCTCGTGGTTGTCGCCTACATCGACCTGCTGAAACTACTCATCGGAAGCGACTATTGGGTCGGACTGCGCGTTGTGCCCATCGTCATGGCCGCCGAGATTATGATGGGTGTCTATTTCAACCTATCGTTTTGGTATAAACTCATCGACAAAACCATCTGGGGAGCCATTTTCTCAGGCATCGGCTGTGCCGTGCTCTTCGCCATAAACATTCTGTTTGTGCCGCGCTACGGCTACATCGCTTGTGCGTGGGGCGGCTTTGCGGGCTACCTCACGGCGATGCTGTTGAGTTATATCGTCGGCCAGAAATACTACCCCATCGCCTATCCGCTCAAGTCGATGGCCGTCTATGTCGCCATTGCCGCCCTTTTCTCGGTCTTGATGATGTTGGGACGCGAACATCTTCCCGTCTGGGCATCCATCATTCTGAACACCGCGATTCTCGGGGCTTTCGCCGCGCATATCGTCCACCACGATTTGCCTTTGGAAAAGTTGCCCGTCGTCGGAAATTATATTAAAAAGAAAAAAAAATGACGTAAAATCGACCGAAAAGGGCTCTTTTTCATAAAAATACCGTAATTTTGCAGCATAGAAATTATTTAACAAACCAAAGACAATATGAAAAAACTGATTCTCTCGCTCATCGCGCTGTTAGCCATGAGCAACGCCCGTGCCGACGAAGGCATGTGGACGATTTACAACCTGCCGCCGCAGGTGTTTGAACAAATGAAGGCCGAGGGCTTCCAGATGACCTACAACGACCTCTACTACGGTCCGAACTCGCTGAAAGCGGCCTGTGTGAACTTCTCGGGCTACTGCTCGGGCGTGGTCGTCAGCCCCGACGGACTGGTTTTCACCAACCACCACTGCGGTTTCGAGGCCATTCGCTCGCACTCGACCGTCGAACACGACTACATGCTCAACGGCTTTTATGCCAAGACCTTCGAGGAGGAACTGCCGAACCCGAACATGTTCGTGTCGTTCATGATAGAGCAGGAAGACATCACCGACCGCGTGATGAAACTCGGTTTCGAGCAGATGACGCTCAAGCAACAGGAAGAATTGCTCGATTCCATCGAGAATGCGATGTCGGAAGAGGTCAAGTTGAAAGACCCGACGCTGCGCCTCGAAGTCAAGCCGTTCTACGAGGGCAACCGCTTCTATGCCACCACCTATCAGGATTTCACCGACCTGCGCCTCGTCTTCACCATTCCGAAGTCGATGGGTAAGTTCGGCGGCGAGACCGACAACTGGATGTGGCCGCGCCAGACCTGCGATTTCGCGGTGTTCCGCGTCTATGCCGACCCGAAAACCAACGGTCCGGCGAAATATTCGAAAGACAACGTGCCCTACAAGCCGAAACGCTGGGCGCAGGTGTCGATGCAGGGCTACAAAGAGGGCGATTTCGCCATGACCATCGGCTATCCTGGCACCACCAACCGCTATCTCTCGTCTTACGGAATCCGCGAAATGCGCGACGCCGACAATGCCACCCGTGCGCAGGTGCGTGGCGTGAAACAGGCGATTATGCTTCGTCACATGCGTGCCGACGATGCCGTGCGCATCAAGTACGATTCGAAATATGCGTCGTCGGCCAACTACTGGAAAAATTCCATCGGAATGAACAAATGTATCGATTCCATCGGCATCATCACCCAGAAAAAGCAGTATGAAGACCGTATTCAGAAGTGGCAGGATTCGACGGGCTACCTGAAAGGCAAACTCGACTTCGACAAGATGGCGAAATTCTATGGCGACCGCCTGCAAGACCGCCGCGCATTCATGTATTGGATTGAAACATTCAGCCGCACCAACGAATTCAGCACACGCGCCATGCAACTGAATCGCATGGAGGTGAAAGGTCCGAAAGACAAGCCGAAAAAACAATACATCGAGTTCCGCGACAACAGCGACGAATGGGACGAGGCACTCGACCGCGAGGTGTTTGCCGCCCTGCTGAAAAACTACAAGGAAAATGTCGATGCGAAGTATCTGCCGGCCTTCTACAAGACCATTCAGACGAAATACGCCAACAACTACACGGCCTTCGTCGATGACCTCTACAAGAAGTCGCAAATCATGAAGAAGGGCAAGAAAATCTACATCAACAAGAAGAGTTACATGAAAGACCCGGGCGTGCAGTTCGGCCTCGACCTCACCGAAAGCCTTGCCGAGATGCGTGCCAACCTTCTCCAGACCTACGACAGCCTTGAGTTGCAGGAGCGCTACCTCTGCGCCGCCAAACTGCGCATGGAGGAAGACATGCCCCACTACTCCGACGCCAACTTCACGATGCGCCTCTCCTACGGTCAGGTGGGCGGTTTTGAACTCGGCGGACAGCCCTCGGGCTACTATACGACTGCCGAATCGATGGTCGAGAAGATGAAGCAGGCCGACAAGAATTTCGAGTATTTCGCCGAACCGGTGATGCACGAACTGCTTTCCGCCAAGGATTTCGGTCCCTACACCGACAAAACCACCGGCAAAATGCAGCTCTGCTTCCTGACGAACAACGACATTACGGGTGGCAACTCGGGTTCGCCGATGTTCGACGGCAAGGGTCAGTTGATTGGCCTCGCCTTCGACGGCAACTGGGATTCGCTCTCGTCGGACATCAATTTCGACGCACGACTCGCCCGTTGCATCGGCGTCGATATTCGCTACGTCCTCTTCATGATGGACAAATGGGGTCATGCCGACCGTCTGTTGAAAGAAATCAACGCGAAATAAAAAAACGGTTGAAACGAAAAGAACCCCGAAAGTTTTTTCTGACTCTCGGGGTTCTTTTTTTTAATCAAAAATATTCGGTTCCATGATGTTGCCAGCGTAGGGATTGCGGCCCAGATGGTCGTAGGCGAGGCGCGTGGCAACGCGACCGCGTGGTGTGCGCTTGATGAAACCTTCCATAATCAAGAACGGCTCATAAACTTCCTCGACCGTGCCCGTGTCTTCGCCGATGGCGGTGGCGATGGTCGAAAGGCCGACCGGACCGCCGCGAAACTTGTCGATAATCGTCACGAGAATCTTGTTGTCGATTTCGTCGAGGCCGAACTGGTCGATGTTCAGGGCTTTCAGCGCGATGTCGGCAATGCTTCGGTCGATGCGCCCCGTGCCCTTCACCTGTGCGAAGTCACGGACACGGCGCAACAGGGCGTTGGCGATTCGGGGCGTTCCGCGTGAGCGACGCGAAATCTCGGCTGCGGCATCGTCGTCGATGGGAACACCGAGAATGCCCGCCGAGCGCCGAATGATGCGCTGAAGCGTCTGCGGATCGTAGTATTCAAGGTGCAGATTGATGCCGAAACGGGCTCGAAGCGGCGCGGTGAGCAGACCGCTTCGCGTCGTGGCACCAACGAGCGTAAAAGGATTCAGGTCGATTTGGATGCTTCGCGCCGACGGTCCTTTGTCAATCATAATGTCGATGCGGTAGTCCTCCATCGCCGAATAGAGGTATTCCTCGACCACGGGCGAAAGTCGGTGGATTTCGTCGATGAAAAGCACGTCGCGAGGTTCGAGCGAGGTCAGCAGTCCGGCCAAGTCGCCCGGTTTGTCGAGAACGGGACCGCTTGTGATCTTAAATCCCACGCCCAGTTCGTTGGCGATGATGTTCGAGAGCGTCGTCTTTCCCAGTCCCGGCGGACCGTGCAGCAGCGTGTGGTCGAGCGGTTCACCGCGATATTTGGCGGCCTCGACAAACACCTCAAGGTTATCGACGACACTCGCCTGACCGCTGAAATCGTCGAATTTCAAAGGTCGCAGCGCATTTTCAAAGTCTTTTTCGCCCTGCGAAAGTTGTTCGTCGCGAATGTCAAAATCTTCGTTCATGATGGTATATTTTCGTTATTTTCGTGCAAAAATACAAAAAAATCGTCATTCCTCGTTCATCATTCGCCATTTTTTTGTACCTTTGCGGACTTAACTTTATCAAAACACTCATAAAAACTGATTATCACAGAAAGGAAACGACAATGAAAAAATGGTATATGACATGCTGTCTGCTGACGGCGATGACGCTCGCGTGGGCACAGGGACCGAACAATACGGGAACTTATTATAAAGATGCCGACCGCAAAAGCGGCGCGGCACTGAAAACGGCTCTGAGCGCCATCATCACCAAAGATCACACGAAAATCGGGTACGACGGCCTGTATAATGCCTACAAAAAGACCGACTCGCGACCCGACGGAAAGGTGCGCGACTGGTATTCCAATGCCACGAACTACACGCACGTGACCGACAAGGCGGGCTCTTATAAAAAAGAAGGCGACTGCTACAACCGTGAACATTCGCTGCCGCAGAGTTGGTTCGAGGGCGGTGGCAATGCCGATTATTTGAAATGCGACATCGTCCACGTGCTGCCCACCGATGGCTACATCAACAATCAGCGCAGCAACAACGTTTTGGCGAATGTGAATCCAAGCCGCATTTCGGGTCAGTCAAAAAACGGCTACAGCAAATGGGGACAATGTGGCGTAAGCGGCTACAGCGGCACTGTTTTCGAGCCGAACGACGACATCAAGGGCGACATGGCGCGAATTTATTTTTACGTGGTAACGCGCTACGAAAGCAACTGCACAAAATGGGCGAGCAATGCCACGGCCAACGCCGTTTTCACGAGTTCATCGTCGTATCAGCCGTTCAAGGATTGGTATTACAAAATGCTGGTGGAATGGTCGCAAAACGACCCTGTTGACGAGTTGGAAATCGCCCGAAACAACGCGGTTTATAGCGAACAAGGCAACAGAAATCCTTTCGTCGATTACCCTGGACTGGAGGAATACATCTGGGGCGACAAGAAAAACGAGCCTTTCGACTACGACGACTACAATGCGACCGTGGCTGTGCGGACACCGACCTTCTCGCCCGACGGCGGCACCTACACTTCGCCGCAGAGCGTGACCATCAGTTGCGCCACCGACGGAGCCACGATTTACTATACCATCGACGGCACAACACCGACCGCCTCGAGCACGCCATACACCGAGCCCATCACCGTGTCTGAAAGCCTCACGCTGATGGCCATCGCCGTGAAAGACGACGAGCAGAGCAGCGTGGCGACGGCTTCCTTCGTTATTAACGAGGGTGGCGACGACCCCACGCCGACGGGCGACAACATCTACAAAAAAGTGACTTCGACGAGCGATTTGGAGAGCGGAAAACGCTATCTGATTGTCTATGAAGAGGGTGGAAAAGCCCTGCTGCGACTCGACGGAAAAGCAGGAACGGGCAGTGTCAGCATCACTTCGGATGCCATTGACCTGAACAACAAGTCGAATCAGGCAATGGTGCTGGTGTTCAACAAGGTTGGCAACGAATGGACCATCAAAGGCAGCGACGGCAATTTTATGGCTTTGACATCGAACAGCAACGCGCTGAATACCGCCACGACGGCCGATGATAACACGGCGAAATGGACCATTTCGATTTCGGGCGGCACGGCGACCATCAGCAATGTGCAATTTTCGGGTCGTTCGCTGAAATTGAACGAGAGTGCCGACATGTTCCGCTGCTATACAAGTGGTCAGAAAGATGTGACCATTTTCAAAGAAACGACTTCGACCACCGACATTCAAAAATCGTCGATTTCATCGGGAAAAAATCGTGAAATTTACGACCTTCAAGGCCGAAAAATCAACGGAAAACCCGCGAAAAAAGGTGTTTATGTCAGAAATGGCAAGAAGGTCGTGATGAAGTAAGGATGGGGAGTAAGGAGTAAAGGAGTTGTGGAGTAAAAGAGTAAAATCATTTTATCGAGCAATACTATGATGAAAAGAATTTTTATTGGTTTAGCATTTTTGTTCGTCGCGCTGAGTGTCAGTGCCATTCCAGCCCGACCGAAGCAGTTTAAAAACATCAAACTGAGCGACGGAACGACGGTCGTAGCCCAACTCGTGGGCGATGAATTCGGTCATTATTGGCTGACGAAAGACGGTCAGGCTCTGCGCAAAACGAAAAACGGTTTTGTGCCGATGACGAGTAAAAACTTCGGTGAAAAGGCGCAAAAACGCCGCGAAGCCGCCAATCGCCACCGCATGAAAAAGCAGGCAAGGAAAATGAATCCGCAACTGATGGCGGTTCAAAAAGTCGGTGAAGTAGGTAACTACGTCGGCGACAAAAAAGGTCTGATTATTCTGGTCGAATACAACGACGACAACAAGTTTCAACCCGAAAACAACCTCGCGCTCTACAAGCGAATCGCCAACGAAGAAGGCTTCAGCGAAGGTGAGTTCGTCGGATCGGTCCACGACTATTTCCTCGCTCAAAGCGAAGGACTTTTCAATCTGACATTCGACGTGGTTGGTCCCTACACGCTGAAGCACGAGCGGGCCTACTACGGCGGAAATGCCGACACGGAAGAGGCTGAAGACCTGCATCCGGCGGAAATGGTGGCCGAGGCTTGTCAAATGGCTGACAACGAAGTGAATTTCAAGGACTACGACTGGAACGGCGACGGCGAGGTCGATCAGGTGTTTGTGCTCTACGCAGGTGCTGGTGAGGCCAACGGCGGCGACGATGACACGGTTTGGCCGCACGAATGGACGCTGGCATCGGCGAAATATTATTACGACGACGGTCCTGGCGCCATCAAACTCGACGGCGTCACCATCGACACCTACGCTTGTAGCAACGAACTTCAGCCCGACTACGATTATTACTCGGGCGAAGCCTCTGGTTGGAAAATCGATGGAATCGGCACCATTTGCCACGAGTTCAGCCATTGTCTCGGCTATCCCGACTTCTACGACACCAACTACCAGAATTCGGGCATGGGCTACTGGGATTTGATGGATTCTGGTGCATACAATGGTGAGAGTTTCGTTCCAGCAGGCTATACGAGTTACGAGCGTTGGGTGGCAGGTTGGAAAGAGCCCATCGAACTGACGAAAGACACCGAGGTGACGGGTATGAAAGCACTTCAGGACGGCGGCGACACCTATATTATTTATAACGAAGGCAACCGCAACGAATATTTCTTGCTCGAAAACCGCCAGTGGATGGGTTGGGACGAGGAAATCCCCGGTCGCGGACTGCTCATCCTGCACGTCGATTACGACGAGGATGCGTGGTGGAACAACGAAGTGAATACCACCAAAAACCACGAGCGAATGACGTGGATTCCTGCCGACGGCAATAAGAAATACACAACATACCAAGGCGCAAAGTATTACGACTACGCGGATATGGCGACCGACCCGTATCCCTACAAGACGAACAACAAATTCACGAACACGTCGAAACCTGCTGCCGACGTGTATAACAAGGACACCGACGGCTCGAAAAAACTGAACAAATCGGTGCTCGACATCACACAAAACAGCGATAAAACCATCAGTTTCAAGTTTGAGGCATCGGCAGGCTCAGTCACTCCGACAGGCGGCGACTTCAAACGAATCTCTGATGTCAGCGACCTCACTGAAGATGCAGAATATCTGATTGTTTATGAAATTTCCGATTCGGAAGCTGTGGCCTACGCCGGCTATGAGGAAGCGAAAAGTTGTGGTACAAAAGTCGATCTTGGTATTCTTGACAATACCACTTCTGGCGACGGTGCAGCCATCATCAAACTGAAGAAAGCATCCGACGGAAATTGGTATATCATGGATGGCGACAACTATCTGTATTTCAGAGGAACAAAGAATGTAATCAATGCTTCAACGACCATTTCTGGAACTGGTTTTACGTGGAGTATAACGACTTCAAGCATCACCAATGTTGATGCCAACAATCGTAAACTTCAATACAATCCGTCTGCCGAGATGTTCCGTTGTTACACAGGCTCACAGAAAGATGTCGTACTTTACATCAAGAAAGAAACCACCGCGATTGAAAAACCGACGGTTTCATCGGAAGTTTCGCCGCGTGGAATCTTCGATTTGCAAGGTCGCAGGGTGTCGGAAAATGCTCCGCTCCAGCGCGGAATCTACATCGTGAATGGCCGCAAGGTTGTGATTCAATAAAAGATGCTGAACGAGGCTACACGGCAATTCGTCTGCCAACACGGCGACGACGATGTGCGCCGCTTGGCGTTTCAGGCGCACGCTACGCCCGACGTAGATTTGCCGATGGCGCTCGACCAAATTCGCGGACGACAGACGGCCCGCCAGAAACTGCCTTCGTGGGCAGCCATCGACGGCATCGTCTATCCGCCACACCTCTCGATGGAACAATGTTCGAGCGAGCAAACTGCGCAGTACAAAGCGCAGTTGCTCGCTCGCTTGTTGCAGTCGGAATTTTCGATGGAATCGGTAAAAAACGCCCATTTCATCGACCTGACGGGCGGTTTTGGTGTCGATTTCGTAGCAATGGCGCAGGCTGTTTCCAAATTTTCGGAACAAGAGAATTTTTCTCAAGACGGTCACCCAAACCGATTCATTTATGTCGAGCGCAATGAGCATCTTTGCGCCCTCGCCCGCCACAATTTTCCGCTGCTCGGCCTTCCCAACGTCGAAATCGTCTGCGACACTGCCGAAAAATTCCTCGAAAATTCATCCTCGCTCCACACTCCACACTCCTCACTCCACACTCCACACTCCTCGCTCCTCGCTCCTCGTTCCTCGAAAAACCAACACCCATCACCTAACACCGAACACCTAACACCCACCATCATCTTCCTCGACCCCGCCCGTCGCGACGCTCACGGACAGCGCACCTACGCCCTCGCCGATTGCACGCCGAATGTGCTCGAACTGCGCGACGAACTCTTCAAAAATGCCGATTTTATCGTGCTCAAACTCTCGCCGATGCTCGATTGGCATCGTGCCGTCGAGGAACTCAAAACCGTCAGCGAAGTCCATATCGTTTCCGTCGCCAACGAGTGCAAGGAATTGTTGCTCGTCCTTCGTAAAGAGGCGCAAAAAACGCGGATTTTCTGCGTCAATGACCAGCAAAAGTTCAGTTACGAGGTCGGAAACGACGAAAAAACCGTTCCCTGCATCGCGGAAACGGCTTCGCTATCCGAAAAAAAACATCTTTATATTCCAAATTCATCGCTGATGAAGGCTGGCTGCTTCGCTGAACTCTGCAACAGCTTCCACCTCGCCGCACTCGCTCCGAACAGCCATTTGTTTGTGAAAACCGACGAATCGGAATCGTCTTACACAAAAAACGACGATTTCCCCGGCAAAATCTTTCAAATTTCCGCGATTTCATCGATGAACAAGCGCGATTTGCGCGAAAATCTCCAAGGAATCGACCGTGCAAACATCGCCACGCGCAACTTCCCGATGAAACCAGAAGAATTGCGTCGTCGGCTGAAAATCAAAGAGGGCGGCGACAACTTTATTTTTGCCACCACCCTCGCAAATGGGAAACACGTGCTCATCGTTTGCAAGCACGCCATTTGATTAGTCTTCCAACAGTTCCTTCACTTCTTTCTGAACCGTCACCTGCTTCTCGACCTTCTTCGTCGTCTGCTTTTCAACCTCGACTTCCTCGTAGGTCGTCACCTTGAACGTACCCTCGCCCGTGACGATGACGCAACGGTTCTTGTCGTTCTCTTCAAACGGCTGAACGGTGTCGCCCTTCGAGTCGCTCTGGATGCGCGAAGCGTCGATGCCGTGCTCGTTGATGAGTTTTTCGGTGACACCCTGCGCACGCTTCAAAGCATACATCTTGTTGAGTTTCGGATTGCCCGTGCCCTTGTCGGCATAACCCGTCACGGTGAAGTTGGCGTCGTCGCTCGTCTTCATCAGGTCGGCAATCTTCTTGATGGCCTGGTCGATACCCTGTGCAGCGTCGGCCTCGCTCTCGCGAATGTTGAAGAACACCACCTCTTCGATGCGCTTCTGCTCCATTTTCACCACGGGCTTCTTCTCCTTCACCATCACGGTCGTCGGCTCATCGACCCACACGGTCTCCACGACATCGACCATTCTTGTGATATACTGCGGACCAGCATATTTGTGGCCGAAGCGCACGCTCAGACCGAGTTGGGCAGTGAACATCCAGTCGTCGCTCGTGTTCGCCTTCGAGTTGAAGCGGTCGCTCAGGCTGTTGGCCGCCACTTCAAGCGACAAACCGATGGGCTTTGTCACGTCGGTTTCGAGGCGCAGTCCAGCGCGAATGTTGTGGCTCATGCGATTCTTGTCCCAAGCCAACTGCGTGTTCAGTTCGGGATGCTGTGCGGCGATGGCCTTCAGTTCATCGTTTTTCCAAGCGTAGTTCAGTCCGAAACCGCCCACGAAAATCAGGTTCAGCGGGTGGGAATAGTTCTTCGAGAACAGATTCGTCAGGTTCACCAACACGTCGGCATCGGTCGTCAGGTAGTTGAACTTGTAATACTGGTCGAGTTGGTCGAAACCGCCCTTCGTCTGCCATCCGTTCACGTGCAGGCGCAGTCCGACGGCGGGGAAGAAATAGCGTCCAATCGAGAAACTGGCTGTGGGATTGAGCAGTTTGTCGATTTTCGCATCGGTCGATGTGAATTGCAGGCCACCCTGTGCCTCCACGAAGTTGTAGGACTTGAGTTTGCCCTTTTCGTTCTGTGCGTTGGCAGTGCCGAAAGTCAGCAGTGCCACGGCGATGATTGTCAGTAATTTTTTCATTGTCTTCATTCGATTTTTGATACAGTTATTCATTTTACGATGCAAATTTAACTTTTCTTATTGGATTCTGCAAGAAAATGCGACGTTTTTCTTTGAAACGCCCCAAAAAAAATGTTTGTTGGTGACAAAAACCGCGCAAAACGATTAGTGCCGCGACTCTCTCCGAGCCACAGCACTAATCTGCGTTTAACTTCAAATTTTTTCTCCAACAGTATGGCCTCACGGCTCCCATTGTTATCTGTTAAACAATCTTTTACCTTAAACCTAATAACTAAAAACCTAAATCTATTACTACTAACCTAAACAATCTATTAACCTTTTGACGATGCAAAGGTACGACATATTTTTATACTACGCAAAACTTTTTTCTACTTTTTATGCAAAAAAGTGCATTTTCTTGATATAAATCAAGTATTGTTTTCGCACACAGCGAATTTTCTTACTTTTTCTGATTATTTTCTGCATAAAAATAACTTTTTATTTCGATATAATATTCAAACGATTCCGCCGTTATTATCCATAGATGAACTTCACCAGACTGCTCAAAGACTGGACGCTGCCTGCCGCGATGGTGGTGGGCACGCTCGGCTATCTGTTTTTCGCTAACACGCCTGCGTTCGACTCGTTCGGGGCGTGGGCAGGGCCTGTGTGCGACAAAATTCTGCCGCTGTTCATGTTCAGCATCCTTTTCGTCACCTTCTGCAAGGTCGATTTCCATCGGATGCGCCCCGTGAAATGGCATTTCTGGGCTGGGGCGACGCAAATCGCGTTCATCGTGGCGACGATGGCGTTCATCCTCTCCTATCGACCGACGGGCCCGACGCTCGTGTTTCTGGAAGCCGTTCTCGTGTGCATCGTGGCGCCCTGTGCCGCCGCCGCACCCGTGATTACGCAGAAACTCGGCGGAAAACTCGAAGAAATGACCACCTACACGTTCATGTCGAACTTCGTCACGGCGATTTTCATTCCGATTTGCTTTCCGCTCATCGAAAAAGACGACGAAATCACGTTCTGGTCGGCATTTCTCGACATTCTCTACCAAGTCACGCTCGTACTCGTCGTGCCGATGCTACTCGCCTACCTCGTGAAACACCTTTTACCGCGAATCCATCGGTTCATTGTCGGCGTGAAAGACCTGTCGTACTACCTTTGGGCCATTTCGCTCGTCATCGTCACGGGCACCACCGTCAGAAACATCTGCAACGCCGACACCACCGTGTTTTTCCTCGTCGCCACTGCCCTATCGACGCTCGCCATCTGCCTCGGACAATACGCCATCGGACGACGAATTGGCCGCCGTTTCGGTCGCTTCAACGAGGTCGGACAGGCACTCGGACAGAAAAACACGACCTTCGCCATCTGGATTGCCTACACCTACCTCACACCGCTGTCGTCCGTCGGTCCAGGCTGCTACATCCTCTGGCAAAACACCGTGAATTCCATCGAAATCTACCAATATAAAAAGGCTGGGAAATTGCAGAAGAGTTGAAGATTGATAACCGCGAAAATTTCTGCTCAAGAAATAAAAAACTATCCGAATCGTTTGGCGGTTCGGACTTTTTTTTGAATAAATTTTTCTTGTTCGACAAAAAATCGTTTATTTTTTCTTTTTTACGCGAAAATTTTGTAATTTTGTAGGCATATTTCCCGAATTATTATAAACTGAAAAATACGATGATGAAACAAATTAAAATTTCTTTTCTGCTCACTGCGCTTTTAAGCATGGTTGGAGCAAGGGCGTTAGCATACGACTTTAGCGTGGCGAACGCGGATGGTGTCACCATCTATTACAAATGGGCGAACAACAAAACGGAGTTGTCTGTTAGTACTCGTAGAACTTATTCGTCAAATTTCGAATACTCAGGTAACGTGGTCATTCCCGAAACCGTCACCTATGACGGAGCCACTTATCCCGTGACGAGCATCGGCAGTTCTGCGTTCAGGAGTTGCTCTGGCCTAACGAGCGTAACGATTCCGAACTCCGTGACGACTATCGGCGAGTATGCGTTCTCTTATTGCTCCAGCCTGACTAGCGTGACGATTCCGAATTCCGTGACGAGCATCGGCAGTTCAGCATTCTCTGGTTGCTCCGGCCTGACGAGTATCGTAGTGGAAACTGGGAACTCAAAATTTGATTCGCGAGATAATTGTAATGCAATCATAGAAACGGCTTCAAACACTTTAATAGCAGGGTGTATGAATTCCTTTATCCCTAATACTGTGACAAGCATCGAATATGCATTCTCAGGTTGCTCTGGCCTGATGAGCATAACGATTCCAAACTCCGTGACGAGCATCGGCAATAATGCGTTCTCTGGATGCTCTGGCCTAACGAGCATAACCATCCCGAACTCCGTGACAAGCATCAGCGATGGTGCTTTCTCACGGTGCTATTTCGCACGTGAAAACTTTGTCAATAATAGCACGCCTTCAAGCGACAACAACTGGGGTGCCACGCTATGTGATAAAGAAACAGAAGACGGATTGCTAATAAATAACAATTCTGTGGTGAAATGTAGAGAATGGGCGAACTCCGTCAGCATCCCCAACAGCGTGACAAGCATCGGCAATCAAGCGTTCTTAGATTGCTCTGGCCTGACGAGTATCGTAGTGGAAACTGGCAACTTAATATTTGACTCGCGAGATAATTGTAATGCAATCATAAAAACGGCTTCAAACACTTTAATAGCAGGGTGTATGAATTCCTTTATCCCTAATACTGTGACAAGCATCGACAAATATGCGTTCTCAGGTTGCTCTGGTCTGACGAGCGTAACGATTCCTAATTCCGTGACAAGCATCGGCAGCTCTGCGTTCTCTGGTTGCTCTGGTCTGACGAGCGTAACGATTCCTAATTCCGTGACAAGCATCGGCTATTCTGCGTTCTCTGGCTGCTCTGGCCTGACGAGTATCGTAGTGGAAACTGGCAACTTAATATTTGACTCGCGAGATAATTGTAATGCAATCATAAAAACGGCTTCAAACACTTTAATAGCAGGGTGTATGAATTCCTTTATCCCTAATACTGTGACAAGCATCGACAAATATGCGTTCTCAGGTTGCTCTGGTCTGACGAGCGTAACGATTCCTAATTCCGTGACAAGCATCGGCGGTGAGGCTTTCTCTGGCTGCTCTGGCCTGACGAGCGTGAACATTCATGACTCCGTAACGGACAGCGGTATTGATATTAACAATTGGGCATTCGAGGATTGCACTAGCCTAACGACCGTGACGATTGGATGCTCCGATATGGGCGTTGCTTGCAATGCGTTCTCTGGCTGCACTAACCTGACAAGCGTGATTTCTCTTCATATAGATCCACCTTATGTATATATTTCTGGTGGTCCAATGGGCGAAGATATATACATAAATGCAACTCTCTATGTTCCCAAGGGGTGTATAGCCTCCTATCGGTTTCGCCCTTTCTGGGAAAGATTCAATCAGATAGAGGAAATAGATGTGTCAGCTATAGAGCAGACTATTTCTACAAAAAAAACACAAGAGAATTGGTATGTATATAACATTAAAGGTGAACGCATGAAGATAAAATATAATGAAATGAAAAAATTGCCGAAAGGTATTTACATAGTAGGCGGAAAGAAAATTGTGAAGTAAAGTCCCGAAGGGACGACAAGACCACAGGCAGGGGTAAAGCCCCTGTGAGAAGGACACACCTACAACCAAATGAGCCCCAAAGGGGTGACAGAGTCGAAATGAAGTTTCTGTTACCCTTTTCGGGCTTTTAATGTTTATTGTCATGTTCATGGGGCCACTTCGAATTACTTGCCTTTTCTTCGAGGTTCTCCATTTTTTACACTATCATTAGGAATATAACCATCCGGAACAATTCGACAAACATGGTCTCAGAGTAACAAATAGGGTCCACAGGCTTCTTGGAGAAACACCCATCTGTGGATAGCGTTGTTTCAAATCATAGGACAGGCGGTTGACTACACCACTACCATGTTTGCTTTCAAGTTTCTTGTCGTGAAGCAATTTTCCGATTTCCCAATGAGCGGTACCGATGGCAGAACATACCGTTGTTGCCACCATTGCTCTTGTCCTGTCAATAACTGCGACAGCCTGTCGCAGTATTGCATCATACTCTGATTCTTGAATTTGTATAATATCTGTCATGGATTCGCAAATCTTTATTTTGAACACAAAGATACAAAAAATAATCGAACTATCAAAATTTTCTGATATTTTTTTAAACATCGTTTCGATTGTTTAGCGCCCGACATGATGGAAAAGGACATTATGGACAGGTTGCCATAAGAGCAAAGCAAAGGCCGCCTGAAAAATCAAACGGCCTCGTAACTCCTTCAACAACTTGGTTGATGAGCTGGTGCAAAGGTCGGAATATTTTTTGAGATATGCAAATATTTGGCCAAAAAGTTATAGATGTTTAACCAAAATCGCATTTTTCCTGCACAAATCGTTATCTCAATCGGAAAATTCTACATTATGCAAAAATGCGTTACGCAAATTTGTTTAATTTGGTTAGAAGAAATACGCCAAACTGATTTGCCACGAATTGTAGTTGCCCTTGAAACCCTCGGAGACGGCTTGGGTGGCCTCGCGCCATGTGACATCGCCAGTTTTGCCTACGCCGACGTTGTAGTTGGCGGAGAGTTGAACATGGTTAATCGTGATGCCGGCACCGACGTTCACGCTGAAATTCGAGTCTTTCAGCCGCCATTCTGCCACTTCATCACGTAAATCTGCTAGTTCCTGCACACCATCGCCGAGACGGAAAGCGACTTGCGGACCGGCATAGCCGAAAATGCTGAACATATCGCTCAGACCGATGGTGTAGCGCACGTTCAACGGTACGATGACTTGCTTGGTTTTGAGTTTGTCGAGAGGACGCACGTCGCTACTGTTATTAGGAACGTAAAAAATACCGAGGTCGGTCTCGCGCTGGTTGTAAAGGGCCGAGAGGTCGAAACCGAGGCCTCCAGGCAGCGAAAGTTTCATGGTCGGACCAACGAACCATCCGACATTGTTATCGGCCTTGAATATCTCACCGGCGTTCTTGAGTTTGAGTTCCGTGAGGTCGAAACCACCTTTCAAACCGAACTTCACCTGCTGCGCATGGGCAGACAACGTGCCCGCAAAGAGCACAACCATCAAAAATCCTCTCAACTTTCCCATAACTATGAAATTTTAACTATGAACTCTAAACTATGAACTATGAACTCCATCAATGGCGTTCGCGACGCACCGACATTCTTGCCGACGATTTGCCGGAACTGCTCTTCGTAGAACCGCTTTTCACACGCTTTTGACTACTTCGAGCAGTGCGTGTGCGCGTCGATTTTGGAGCCTTTGTCTTCACTTCCTTCGTGGCGACAGCCTCATCGGCGACGCCCGTGCTATCGTTCTGTGCGGCCACTTCGGGCTTGCCCCAGATATGGGTTTCAAACTCTTTGAGTTCGGCTTCGATGCGCTTTTGTTCGGCAGAAAGTTTGGTCGAATCGTTGCCGCAAATCTTCGCCAGCGACTCGCCGAGCATATTGTTCGTCTTGTAAATCTGACCTTTGTACTGGTTCAGCGTGAAATAGTCATCGACGCTCATCGTGGCGGCATTGTTGAGGTTGCTCGTCATAATGGTCTGCTTGGCGAGGAACGGTGCCAAATCGTCGTATTTCACCCAGAAAAGCGGCTTTTTCTCGGCCACGCCACCCCAATCCTCGACCCAAATCGGGCAAAGGGCCAGCACTTTCGTGTGGAAAGTCGATGTGGCTTGGTTGTAATAAGCACTTTCCTTGATGTAGTAGGCCGTGACTTCCTTCGAGGGAATGTCGCTGTCGTCGAGGCGGATGCCGCGGTCGGTGCGCTCGTAGTAGATGCCTTGGTCTTTGAGGAACTGCAGCGGTTTGATTCGCGCCGAGTCCGTAAACACTTCGTTGCCGTCGAGTCGATATTCATAGGCATTGATACCGCCGTTTTTCGCGCCGCGCATCATCAGTTTGAACATATAGGTAAACAGGTTCATCTGCGTGCCGACGGGCTCTTTCGGATAGTAGAGTCCGGCATTGGCATCGTCGCGCAAATCGACTTCGCGATAGATGTCGCGCCGCCACACCACGTCTTCCGACATTGCGGCCTGCGTGGGGAACGAAATCTGCGCTCGCGTGGTCATCGTGTTGGCATTCGACTTCGGCTGAGCCTGCTGCTGCGCCTGTGTGCGACGCTGTTGCGGCTGGGCGTTGGCGATTGACAAAGGTAAAAAGGTAAAAAGGCAAAAAAGTAAAGCCGTTTTCACCAAATTTGCTTTTGTTTGATTCATATTCTGCTTCATATCATTCATATTTGACTATTTGACGATTTCACTAATTGACGATTGGGCTATTTCACGATAAATTCCATGGCGCCAGGCAGTGTGCGCTGGATGCCGTCGGGACCGATGGCTTTCACGCCACGCACGTAGAATCGCTTGTTGCGCGAGAGACGACGGAACGTTTCTTTCTGGCGACCCGAGAACGAGGCACCTTCCGAGGCGATGGGAATCGAGTTGCCCATATCGTCGAAGAAGACGGTTTCAAAACTCAGCACCTTGAACGGAATGTCGAGCAGACCGTCGTCGATGGCGGCGTGGAGCACGTCCATCGCCACGAGCGAGCCTTTCGCCATATTTCCACCCTTGAAACGGTCGCTTCCAACGACCACGTAGGGCGTTGGATCGGGCAATTTGCGCACTTTGAACGTCACTTGGGCCATCTGGCGCGTTTTTCCCTTGTCGTTGGCCGAGACAGTGAACACCACGTCCTTGCCGACGGCTGCGGGCGTTGCAACATAGTGGCCGGCACCTTTCGACACGAGCGAACCACCGCTCATACTGACCGACACGGCATTGGCCGGAACGCCCGGCACACTGACGCTCATCGGGTTTTGGAAACCGGCGTAGAGCACGTTCATCAGGTCGGCAGCCACCGTTGCGCCCGTCGGAGCGGGAATGACGGAATATTTCTGCATAAAGTCGCGACGCATTGTTTCGCCTGCGGCGTTGCGCGTCATCAGATAGCCACTGAACGAATGTTCGCCGACGCTGCCTGCCGTAAACGAATATTTTCCCTTGGCATTGATTTTCGTGCCGTTCACGTAGATTTCGGGCTGCATCGTCGTATCGACGGCTGCCATCACGATGTCGGCATTGAAGATTTCGCCCGGGTAGAGCGTCGTTTTTTCGGGAATGACGAAGGCATCGAGTTTGTTCACACGAATGTCTTTCACGTCGATGTTCGACACGAGTGTGTGCAGCACTTCACCCTCGGCATAGCGCACGTCGCTCTGTAATTTCGACAGCAGCGTCACAGCGGCGGCCACGGGCATATCCTCAAACATATATTCCTGCCAGTTTTTCCCTAATGCACGCGCCGATTTCGGCACTTCAGTCGTGAGGTTCGACGAGATGATTTCCTGTTGTTTCGGGTCGCTGACCATTTTCAGGATGCGCTCGCGATAGGAATTGATCATCTGGAAGAGGTGTTTTCCCTTGCCACTGCCTGGAGCGAGCATAATCTGGCTGGCGGCCTCAAGGTCGTCTTTGCCACGGATGTTTTGAAGGTCGGCATCCTTGCCGTCGGCCTCGCGCACGATGGCTTCCTTCAGTTCCTGTGCGAAATTGAAGAGCGAGTCGCTCATCAGTTTCACCGTTTGCGATTTTTCGAACCACTGCCGCACTTTTTCGGGATTTTGCTTCATCTGCGCCGCGAACGTGTCGTAAATCGCATCGTTTTCCTTCGCCGAGTTGCTGGTGGTGCGCCCGAGGCTTTCCTCAACGACCGTAAAACCGTTGAGCACCTCGTTCGAAACGTTCAGCGCCAGCATCGCCATCAACACGATATACATCAGGTTGATCATCTTCTGGCGGGGCGATATGGGTCTTTTCTTAATTGCCATTTCAATTTACAATTTACAATGTACCAAGTACAATTTTATTCTGCGTTCAGGGGCGGCATTGCTGCCTTCGGCATATTCACCGTCATCGCCTCAATCATTCGCGTGTAAATCTTGTTGAGTTCGGCGATTTGCGAAGCCATCTTGCGCGTCTGCTCGTTGATTTCGTCGATGGTGCCGATTTGCTGACTGGCACCTTTGAGTTGCATTTCATAGACCTTGCAGATGCCTGTGAGCGTGCGGTTGAGGTTCTCCATTTCCTCCGAGTCGCGGGTCAGACGCTGACTCTGTTCGCTCACCTTCTGAATCATTTCGGTGAGTTTATTGAGTTCCTCGACGTAGTTGCCCTGTGCCTCGGCCATTCCGGGCAGGTCTTCCTGCTGTTGAGCCACCCAGTTGCCACCGACAACGCCACCACCCACGGCAGCGGCTGGTTTGCCTTCCCAACGGGCAGCCTCTTCGCCTGTGCCGACGACTCCGCCAGCGACATTTCCACCGCCAGAACCGCCTCCGATGATAATCGTGCCACCGCCTTGCACACCGCCATTGGCCGTTGCTTCGGCTTCGTCGTCGTCGAGATTGACGTGGCGGGGCAGTTCGCGACCTTCTTCGGTCTTGTCGAAGGGACGGTCGAAACCTGAGATGAAGAACACGATAGCCTCGATTCCCATACCGAAATACAACATAAAATTTGCACCCGGCAGGTGAGTCAATTTGAAGAGTGCACCCAGAATCACAACCGACGCACCCCAGCTGTAGGCGTAGTTCATAAACGTTTGTCCAGGGACGCTGTCCAACCACTTCTGTAAGCGGTAGATGACGTTATATTTGCTGTACTGTGTCATTTCGATTTACAATTTACAATGTACAATTTACAATTTATTTGACTATTTTCTATTTGACAATTTTTACCCCTCCCCCGTCGGGGGGAGGTTGGGAGGGGGCTCTTATTTCTTTTTCTTTTTAGATTTTCCTGTCGTTTTCGACTTCTGACTGGTCGTATTTGCCAGTGAGCGCACACAGCGGAAACCGATGTAACTACGCGGCTGATTCTGATATTCCCACGTGCGCCAAGCCGAGCGGATATACGACTCAGGGTCTTTCCACGAACCACCGCGCACCGACTTTTTCTTCAGTTTATAGGGGTCTTCCTTCGCCGCCTTGTATTCCAACTGCGGATTCAGGTCGTTCATTGCATCGACACCGGCCTCGGTGTAAATCGTCGAAGTCCATTCGGCGACGTTGCCCGCCATATCGAACAATCCGTTAGAATTCGTGCCGTAGATGCCCACTTTCGAAGTAATCAGGTTGCCGTCTTTCGTGTAGTTGCCGCGGTCGGGCTTGAAATTCGCATAGAAACAGCCCTCGCCGCTCTTCACCTGCTCGTTGTCCCACGGAAATTCGTTCTGGTCCTTGCCACGGGCGGCATATTCCCATTCGGCCTCAGTCGGCAGGCGATAGCGCTGCACGTAGCGAGCCTCTGGACCCAAGCCTTTCAGCAGGTATTCCGTGCGCCAAGCGCAGAAAGCATTGGCCTGCTCCCACGTCACACCAACGACGGGATAGTCGTTGTAGGCGGGATTCGAGAAGTAGTTGCGCAGATAGACCTCATTGTCGGAGTTCTGGAAATCGTTCACCCAACAGGTCGTATCGGGATAAATATTAACAATGTACGTGTTGAGGAAGTCCCACGGCCCCGACAGTGGTCGGTTGATGGTTTCGCGCACGATGCGACCCTCGTCGTCGATGTAGGCGGTGTCTTTCGAAATCATCACCACTTCGTTCGGATCGACCACGACGTCGGTGTTCAGATTGCGCTCTTCGGCCCTCATTCGGTTGCGGCGCAGGGCTGCCGTTGTGTAGTCATAGACCTCGTAGCGATAGTTCATCTGCGAATAGTCGAGCAGTTTTTCGCCCGTGACGGGGTTCGTCACGTAGAGGCTTTCGATGGCCCGCAGTTCGTCTTCGTTGGGCTTGCGCGGCAGTTGTTTTTTCCAATTCAGGAAGGGTCCGATGGGGTCGCCGTTCTTGTCCTCGGTAATCATATACGATTCGTCGCCGCCATACGACGGATCGGCCAGTCGCGTGCGAAGAATCGAGTCGCGCACCCAGTTCACGAACTGCTTATACTGCGAGTTGGTCACCTCGGTTTCGTCCATCCAGAAACCATCGACCGACACGTCTCTCACGGGCATTTTCTTGCCCCAGAGCGAGTCTTGCTCTTCCAAACCCATGCGCAGCCAACCGCGCTCGATTTTCGTCATGCCGTAGGGCGACGGCTCGCTGAAAGCGCGACCGCTCACGCCCACCACTTCGCCGCCTTTTCCCGACGACGACGCTTGTTTTGCGCCCATGCAGCCAACTAAAAGCGACAAAAGGAAGAAGGCTAAAAAGAGCCCACCCCCTGCCCCTCCCCAAAGGAGGGGGGATTGATTACTTTTTCTATTGTTTTTACTCATATTCTTCAATATTTTCATTTTTTCATTTTTTCAATCTTTCATTTTCAAAGAATTCTCACACTCTGATGCCTGTTTCGACCTTTTTTCACCAGATTGATGTCCTGCTGATAGCCGATGAACAGTTCGTGCGACCCGTTGATGGCACTGATGCCCGAGGTGTAGAACTCGTAGCTGTAGCCGACGACAATACCGTGGAACTGACCGCCGATCAGCGCCGTCACCGACGTTTTCGGACTGTAGGTCACGCCCGCGTACATCATTTTGTTGTCGTGTTTGTATGTCAGTCGCCCCGTCACGTCGCCCCGCCACGACATCATGTCGCTGCGCACCAAAAACGAGGGCTGCACTGATAAAAACGGATTTCTCAGCCGAATATTGTATCCGCCCGTCAAATAATATGTGCGATCGACCTGCAATTCGTTCCTTTCACCAAGTCGGATGAGCGGTGCGGTGAGGTGTTGCGCACTCATGCCCACATACAGGTCGCCACGCGTGTAATAGAGGCCGGCAGCGAGGTCGAGCGTGTTGCCATCGACCTTCGACGACGAGAAAGCGGGGTCGCTCGAGTCGTCCAAGTCGATTTTCGAGCCGTCGAGCGATTCGCTGAGCAGTCCACCCTGCACACCGACACTCATCGTGCCGCCGAACAGCCGCAGTTTCAAGGCGTATTGTGCTTCCAACCGCTGGTGCGAGAATGCGCCAATCTGGTCGTTGAGCAGCATCACGCCCACGCCGTGATACGTTTTCATTGCATAGAAAGGCAGGTCGGCACTCACGTAGGCCGTCTTCGGATTGCCCTTGAAGCCCGCCATGCTGAGGGCGTAGGCACCTGTCACGTTGATGACGGCCCGCTTGCCCACGGCAGCCGGGTTGAACGAGGTCTCCATGTCAAAATAATGACTGAACGAGGGATCGTACTGCGCACAAACCCTCGTGCCGACCGTCGCCAGCACTAACAATATGACAATTTTGCGTTTAAACACAATGATATAACGCTGATTCGCCAATTTTATTGCATTCAGACTCGAAAAGCCATCGAAAAATGAGGCTTTTTTACCATCAAAGGAATCTTAAAAAATAAAAACGGACTGTTAAAAAAAAACTAATTTATTGTATTTCTGAGAAACTCGAGGTACAATTTCTTGAAAATTTACACCAAAATTTTGTAACTTTGCCGCGATTTCGTCGTAAAAAAACGAAAATATCGAACATTTTATCTATCATAATTATGAAACTAAACAAGAAAATCGAACTGGTCTTCGGACTTCTGCTGACGGGATGGCTGTCGGCAGGGGCGCAGGGTTTCAGCCTCGTCAATCAGACGCTGTCGAACCCGACCAACGAGCCGAAAGAGGTGTTTCCCGTCCCCTCGGAACGGCAAATGAAATGGCAAGAGACGGAATTCTACGCCTTCTTCCACTACGGAATGAATACCTACACGGGTAAAGAGTGGGGATTTGGCAACGAAAACGTGAACACGTTTGCGCCGACACGCAAACCCGACCCCGAACAGTGGTTGCGGCTGTGCAAAAAGGCCGAGATGAAGGGCGGCATCGCTGTGGTGAAGCACCACGACGGTTTCTGCCTGTGGCCAACGCAAACAACCAGCCACCACTGCCAAAATTCGTCGAACAAATTTGCGAAAGAGACGAACATTCCACGCGACTTCGCCGCAGCAGCCAAGAAATTGGGCATGAAATACGGCTTCTATGTGTCGCCCTGGGACAGAAACAGCGCTTATTACGGCACCGACAAGTACGTCACCGACGTCTTCCTTCGCCAGTGCTTCGAACTTTCGCAGTATGGCACCGACCAATTTGAAATGTGGTTCGATGGTGCCCGCGGCGGCGACGGCTACTACGGCGGCCAAGGCGGAACGCGCGACATCGACGAGAGCTACTACTACGACATTCCCAACCTGCGCGACAGCGTCCACCGCGTCTGCCCCGACATCATTCTCTGGGGTCTCGGCGGCGAGGCTCGCTGGTGCGGCACCGAATCGGGCTACACGAACGAAACGACTTGGTCGATGGGTTCGGGCTTGAGCGGCAACGAAAACGAGTGGAAATGGTTCCCCAGCGAGAGCGATGCGAAAGCCACCAGCCACGGATGGTTCTGGCACGACGGCGAATCGACGAAAGACAGCGAGACACTCTTCAAGATGTATCTCGAAACCGTCGGTCGCAATGCCACGCTCATTCTCAACTTCCCGCCCGACAAGTCGGGTCGCCTCACCAACAACGACAGCATCCAACTCTGTCAGTTGGGCGACAAACTGCGCAAGCGTTTCGGCACCGACCTCGCCAGAACCGCGACTGTGACCACCTCTGAGACGCGTTCGGGCGGCTACTACGATGCCTACAAACTCATCGACGACGACAAGAACACCTATTGGGCAACGGAAGACGGACAGAAAACCGCCACCATCACCCTGACTTGGAACACGCCGCAGACCGTGCGCTACGTCACCCTGCAAGAATTCATCCGCAAGGGACAGCGCATCAAAGGCTTTACGATTGAAACGACTGAAGACGGCTCGACCTGGACGCGTCGCGCATCGAACATCCAGACGACCACCGTCGGCTACAAGCGAATCATTCCTCTCAATGGCAATACGGGAAACAGCTACGGAAGCGGCTACAAAGTTCGTGGCGTCCGCGTGAAAATCACCGACAGCCGCGCTTGTCCGCTGCTGCATACTCTGAGCGTCTTCTAACCCTTTAAAACCGACAAAGCAATGAAAAAGATACTTTCCATCGTATTTTTCTCGGTCAGTGCAGTGCTCACAGCACAGGCACAAGTGGCCGAAGTGACGTTCGACACGGACGACTACGCTTCCATCGGCGTGTATGACTCGTGGGAAAATTCCCCGTTCCGCAAAGGTTTGTTGGAAGGCAATGTGGCCGTGATCGACAATCCGCATACGGAAGTGAATGAAATTATGGGTGTGGCCCCGAATCCAACGGCGAAAGTGCTCGCCGTGCAGCGTTCGCGCTACGGATCGAACCAGTTCGGTGCCCGCATCGACCTGAAAAAACCCTTCTCGCTGAAACCCACGACGCAGTATGTCCACGTGCTGGTGCATCGCCCCGTCGAAGGCCGCGTGATGCTGATGGGTCTTGGCAAGCACCGCGAAAAAGAGTGGGCTGGCCAGAGCCAGGAAGTCGAACAATTCTGGTCGATTAGCACCACCACCGTCAAGCCCGACATGTGGACCGACGCCGTGTTTGCCATCAAGGGCGTGAGCGGTGTGGATATTTACAGCCTCGTGCTCGTGCCCGAGTGTGAATCTCCACACGACCGCGCTGAAGACTTCATCGCCTACATCGACCAAATCATCGTCAATACGTCGAGCGCTCCGCTCGTTCAGTACGACGAATATCCAACGAATTTCGACAAGGAAACCGCGAAGGCAACACGTTCCGACCGCGGTATCCTCAGCGTGGGTCTGCAAAACGTGAAAACGCTGTCGATTACCTCGTCGCCCTCGACCTCCGACCCGCTCTATCGCAACCGCATGGACGCAACCTTCGCCGTGAAACCCGGCCAGAGCGTCAAGCCTGTGTTCAACTACAAAGGCACTTGGATGTCGGGCTATACCTACGTCGATTACGGTCAGGACGGCAAATTCTCTTACGAAATCAACGCCAACGGAACGCCGGCTGCCGGCAGCGACATCGTCAGCTACTCAGCCTATCAAAACAATGGCTCGTGGCGCAACAGTGCAGGAAACTCCGTGAGCGACGGCAACACGCTGAACATGCCCAACTTCACCGTTCCGGCAAACACCCCGCTGGGCTTCTATCGGATGCGTTTCAAGGTTGACTGGAACTGCATCGACCCGGGTGGCAACATCAACGAAGGCAACACGATTCAGGGCAACGGCGGTGGTATCGTCGATGTGCGCCTGAACGTCCACGCCGACGAGGTGAGCGTGATGGAAGACAACCGAAACGGCGAAATTCTGAACGGCGACGGCACTTCGCTCGTCACCAAGACACCTTTCGGACAGGCTTTCACCATCAAACTCAACCCCGAAAACGGCTTTACTTACAACGGCGTGCGCATCCGTCACGGATACAACCTCACGGGCGACAGCCTCATCCACGAAACGCCGCAATATGTCGATGAAATCGTCTATCGCAACGAGTTCGACGAAAACGACTGCTACACCATCAAGGCCGAATGGGTCGATGGCGACATCATGCTCGAAGGTCTGTTTGTTGAAAGTGGTACCGAAAAAGACTTCGAATATCCCATCAACTACGACAAGGAAACGGCTGTGATGACTCGCGACGACCGCCACTTGGACGGCGTGACGATGAGCGGAACGACTTTCGACGTACCCAACGACAAGCACATCTACCACGAGGACATGACGAAGACGTTTTTCGCAAAGGCAAATGAAAATGTCAGCGTGGAATACAGTTACACAGGCTCGTGGATGAACGGCTACGTCTATATCGACAAGGGACAAGACGGCAATTTCGAAGTCGGCACCGTGACCAACGGTGTCATCAGCGGCAACAGCGACGTGATGACGTTCTCGTTTTGGAGCGGCGACAACACCAATGGAAAGTCGGGTTACAACAGCAATGGTGTTAACCTCACTGAAGGTGCCCGCAATGTCATCAATCCGCCGGCTTTTAAGATTCCGCAGGTGGCCGATGGCTTCTATCGCATTCGTTTCAAAGTCGATTGGAACGAAATCGACCCTGCGGGAAACACCACTGCTGACAACAACATCATCCACAACGGTGGCAGTATTGTCGATGCCCGACTGCGCATTTTCAGCGGCTCGAACGTGAGCCTCAGCGCAGAAATCACCGGCAATGGCTCTGTGACGACGACAAGCGGCTCGGCCCTGCCCGCAACCATTCCTTTCAACAAGGCATACACCATCGCTCTGAAACCGTCGGGCGAAGCGAAATTTGAGTCGCTCAGCGTCACCCACGGCATCCTCACGGGCGAGGAGAAAATCCACAGTGTGCCGCAGCGTCTGACGAAGGTTTACACGGCCAACGAAATCAACGGAGAATCGTTTACGATTCCTGCCGACATCATCGACGGCGACGTGGTTTTGAAGGCTGTTTTCAATGGTGGGACATCGGGAATCATTGTTTACGACGGTTCTGAAAATGTCAATGACAGCCTTTTCGACTTGCGAGGTCGGAAACTAAGCAACGAAACGACACTGCCGAAAGGCATCTACATCAAAAATGGACGCAAAGTCGTCAAACGCTGACGCATAGGCCATCAAAAAATCGCCGTTTTGCTGTCGAATGAGCAGTGAAGCGGCGATTTTTCGTTCAATTCAATTCAGATTCGGGGATTTTCGTCAGATGAATTCGTCGCCCTTGCGGATTTGAACATCGGTGATATACTTCCGAATCAAGTCCGACGAATCCTCTTTCTTGCAGATGAGCAGCACGTTGTCCTTCTCGGCCACGATGTAGCCGTCGAGTCCGTTGATGACCGCCAGCCTACCCTTCGGCAATTTCACGATGTTGTTGTGGCTCTCGTCGATAATCACGTCGCTGTCGATAATGACATTGTCGTCGGCACTTTTCGAACGCGCCTCGTAAATGCCGTGCCACGTACCCAAATCGGCCCATCCGAAACTGCATTTCATCACATAAACCTCTTCGGAACGCTCCAAAATGCTGTGGTCGATCGACAAATTCGGGTAATATTGGAATTGGCGTTGCGCCAGTTCGTTTTCTTCCTCGACACTCAGATTCTTCGCAGCCGTGTCAGACTCGCGGAAAATCGGCGGCAGCAACTTCTCGAAACACTGCTGAAGAAAACCTGCACGCGAAAGAAACAAACCCGTGTTCCAATAAAACTCGCCACTCTCGACGAACATCCGCGCAAAGTCGCGCGAAGGCTTCTCCGTGAACGACTGCACGCGAAAAACATGCTCGCCAACTGGTTCGCCAAGTTGAATATAACCATATCCAGACTCCGGTCGCGTCGGCTTGATGCCCATCGTCAACAGTCCATCGTAGCGATCAACGAAGCGCAGTCCCTCCATAATATTCTCGCGGAATGCCTCCTCGTTCTGCACCTCGTAGTCCGACGGCGAAACGATGATGTTCGCCTCGCTGTCGCGCTTCAGAATGCGGTGACACGCCCACGCCACGCTCGGTGCCGTGTTGCGGTGAATCGGCTCGGCCAACAGGTTTTCGGCAGGCAGTTCGGGCAACTGCTCCACGACGAGCGACCGATACGCCTCGTTGGTGTTCACGTAGATATGCTCACGCGGAATGATGGCCGCCAGACGGTCGAACGTCTGTTGCAGAAAGGTGCGCCCCGAGCCGAAGAAGTCGATGAACTGCTTCGGATATTCCTCGCGGCTGTTCGGCCACAGTCGCCGGCCCTTTCCACCCGCCAAAATCACGCAATAAGCCTTGTCAAGTATATTTCTGTCGTTTCCCATTCTCCGTTTTTATTGTAGGTTAGTCCTATCAATAAAACGGAATATGAGCCCATTTATTACTTTTTTTTACGAAAAGTTTGTACGATTCAGAAAAATCGCGTATCTTTGCACCCGCAATCGTCCAGAAATGGCGATTAGCCGTGTTTGAAGCGCTGCCCAGATGGCGGAATCGGTAGACGCGCTGGTCTCAAACACCAGTGGGGCAACCCGTGCCGGTTCGACCCCGGCTCTGGGTACTTCAAAACAAACGAAATCCCTTGTAAATCAAGTATTTACAGGGGATTTAAAGTGTTTTTTTGTTGGAAGCCACATATTTTCTTATCTGAATAATTATAGAAAAACGTAAAAATTCTTTTTGAAATGAGAAGAATATTTTAACTATATGATGCTAGTGGTATTTACAAAAACAAAAAACTCCGCAGTCGTAACATTTTATGCGGAGTCACAGGTATAACCTTATAATTCTATTTTGCTAAATATTTTCTCCTTTTTTTAATATATACCCCATTTTCTGGCTTCTTCACTTCAACACCACCTACATTATATATCTTTCCTGAATTATCAACATCCACAGACATGGTACTGATGGAAGATGGAGCAGGAAATCCATAATATATTTTCACATATCCATTATTAATTACCCAAAAATTTGGAGCAGCCCCATCGTTAACACTACTTGGATCATAAACGACTATTGAAAAATCTTTCCCTTTCTGAAAATTATTATCAAAAGTTGAAATTATCACATCAGTTTTTACATCGACCAAATGCAACTTGTTTCCCGTTATAACAAAAGCATAATAACCCGAACCTTTCCCTGTAGTATTTCCAAAAATCACTTGTTCACAACTTGCATATCGTCCAGTCGTTACACGATAAAAGTATTGGAAAGCAATATATTTACCATGTGATGACGAATAAGAAGAAACATTTCCGTTATCCAAAAATTTTATGGAACTAAAATAATACGTATTGTAGAAACCATCCCCAGTCCAATCATACGTTTGGGCAGCATATACATCACCCCAGTTTGGTAGCATATACACCTTGCTGTTTCCAATGTAAGACTGTACATCTTGAGCTACACATTTAACAGAAAGCACACAAATTAGCAACACTAACATTTTTTTTTTCATAACTCTTTGTGGACATTTATATGCCATCGTCCTTCGGCTCTATTAGTTAAATATGAAAAATCTCTATTTATTTCATGCTCAAAGCCACAAAAAAGGCGTAGGATTACTCCATACGCCTAAGAGGTTCACCACAAACCCACATACAATACGGTAAAGCCTACGCCCAGGGGCGGCTCTTTTTGTATGTGAAATTTGCTCTCTTTTCTTTGAGTGGTGATTTCTTAGGCAATCGAGCAATATCTTTGCATGCTAAAATGCTTTTGCAAAGTTATGTAAAATCATTAATATTTTTCCTTTTTTATCTCAAATTTGCATTGTAATTAATCTTTATTAACAATATATATCATTATTAACCGCACTCGTGTTCGATGCAAGGACTATATTACCATCGCCTTTCAAATGTGTTTTATCATTCAAACGGAACGATTTCTTTGAGCATTTTCTCTTGGTCGCCAACGAGCAGGAGGGCCATTTCGCCGGTTAATTGTGACAATTAGTCGATGTGGGGTTCGGTGCAATCGTGCTCGTGGCAAGGGGTGTCGGCCGTTTCAAATTCGAGGGTTGAATGGTCGATATTGAGGTGGTGAAGATGGTGTTTGAGGTCGTTTTTCACCGATTCCATCGCGTCGAGCGAGTCGATGACGATGTGGGCGGTGAGGGCGTTGTCGGTCGTTGAAATCGCCCAAATGTGCAGGTGGTGGACATCGCTGACGTGGTCGTTTTCCAACAGCGTATTTTTCACTTGTTCCAAGGAAATGTTCTCAGGAAGTCCGTCGAGCGAGAGGCGCAAACTGCCCGACAGCAGGTTCCACGTGGAAACGAGGATGACGGCAGCGATGATGAGGCTGACGATGGGATCGACGATGGTCCAGCCCGTCGTGGCGATGACGATGCCCGAAACGACGACTCCGACGCTGACGAGCGTGTCGGCGACCATGTGGAGGAAGGCTCCGCGCACGTTCAGGTCGTTTTTCTGGCCGCGCAGCAGCAAAAATGCCGTCAGTCCGTTGATGATGATGCCGATGCCCGCCGTCCACGAAATCGCCACGCCATTGACCTCGGTGGGTTCGTAGAATTTATGGATGCTCTCGATGATGATGGCACCGACGGCCACGAGCAGGATAATCGCGTTGAGCAGCGAAATGAGCACGGTCGATTTCTTGTAACCATACGTAAAACGGCTGTTGGCGTGAACTTTCGCGAGTTGGAAAGCGACGAGCACCAACACGAGCGAAAACACATCGCTGAGGTTGTGTCCGGCATCGGAAAGCAGCGACAGCGAGCCTTCAACCAGTCCGATGACGGCCTCGATGATGACGAAGAGCAGGTTCAGAACGATGGAAAAAATGAAAATTCCGTTCAGACTCGTCAGTTTTTCCACGTGGTGATGGTGATGATGACTGTGGGAATGGTCGTGATGGTGATGATGATCGTGTGCCATAGTTTTAAAGTTCTATTTTTTCAAAAGCGACTCTACTTCCTTCATCAATTCGTCGGTGGAATAGTTTTTTCCGACAACTCGGCCATTCTGATAGACGACATTGTCGCCAATCGACGATAGACCGAGTTGTTTCACGGCGTTTCCATCGAAGAATTTGCTGTCGAACAGCACGGGGAAATTGATGGAATCGCGCTTCAAGATGTTGCGACTTTCTTCCAGATTTCCGTCGAGCAACACCGTCATCACTTGCAGCCGACCGCCCGACGTGCGACGCAGTCGATTGAGTCGGCGCAGCGCGGTCATACTCTCGTTGTTCCACGACGCACAGGCCGTCACAACACCCACTTTCGCCGCCTTCAGCGCACTCGACGACACGTTGTTTCCGTCGAGGTCGCGACCCGAAAACGACGGCATCGCACTGCCTTTTTTCGTATTTTTCAGGCTTTTCGCCGTTGCGTGGAGACGTTTCAGCGAGAGGTTTTGGGGTTGTTTTTCCATCATCGAGGCCAACAGCCGTTCCGCCTTGGCATAGTCGGGCGAAAGGCTCTGCATCAGGTGACGGCGCACGATGAACACGCTGGCTTCCGAGTCGAGATGGTTGCCGACAAATTCCTCGGCGAGTTTCGGAATTTCCGCCGGCGACGCATTCATCGTCTGCTTGCGGAAGGCCGTCATCAGTTCGTTGGCGTCGGTGCCTTTCGCTTCGAGTTCTTTCAGGCTCGACGCATCGGCTTTCACCTCGACCGACGCGCCCGGCTCGGCGAAAATGGGCTGTTCCGAGAAGTTCGGGAACACAAGGATGAGCGTTGTCGGCGATTCGCAGGGAATTTCATAGACGAACCGACCGCGCTCGACACGAATCGTATCGACCTCGGTCAGTCCTCCGTCGAGTCCATAGACATAGAACTCGCCCTGATTCAGGTTCTTGAACTTCCCCTTGAGTTTGAAACGCTCGCCACCGCCTCCGCAAGCCGCGAAAGCGAGGCAGAAAACAAGGCAGAAAAAGAACGGTGAAGCCTTTTTCATCTGTTTTCAGGCTTTATTTCAAAAACTGGAACTCCAAGTCGTTGTCAGCATAGTTTTTCAGCGTCGAGTCGAGTCGAAGCGCCTCTTTCAAGTACGATTCTGCGGCAAATTTGTTGCCACGACGGGCAGCCACAATCGCGTGGAGATAGCTCGTCATCGCATCGGGATTCTTCACTTTGTCGAGCGTCTGAACGGCGGCCTCGTAGTTTTTGTTCAGCAGTTGGGCGAGGGCTGCGCTGTTGCTGACAGATTCGGCGAAATTCGCCTCAGCCTGTGCGAAATTGCCCTTCGCGATGTTCAGATTGCCCAGAGCCTCACCGAAACCGTTGGCACCGATGGCGTTGGCGATGAAATCCTCAGCCTCGGTCAGTTTGCCGTTCTTCAGCGCCATCAGACCCAAGTTGGCGAAAGCCTCGGGAGCCTTTTTGTTCACGCGAAGAGCCTGCTGCAGATACTGGTCGGCCTTCGTTTCGTCGCCTGCGTTGAAAGCGAGAACCGCCAAATTGTTGAGGGCGCGATAGTCCTTGTCCCAATATTGCGCGGTCTTTTTGTAAATCGCCTCTTTCTCGGCGAGGTTGTCGGTCAGCGTGGCGGCATAGAGCATTTCCTCGACACTCAGTTTCGTGGCGTCGGTGGCGTATTGCTGCTTGATTTGCTCGTCGCTGCGACCCACGAGGTCGTAGTTGATGGTCATACGAGCGCGACGAAGTTCGGGCAGGATGCCGTCGGCCAACTCGCGGAAGGCGGCACTCATATTGCGAATCTGCTGTTCGCGCTGTTCGGGGTCTTTATACATCGACAGAACGCGCAGAATCACGTCTTTGTCTTGAATGTTCGAAGCCTGCACCAACTGCTGGAAACCTTCCCAGTCTTGTGCCGTGTAGCGGGCATCGACAGCGGCATCGACACGCGTCTGTTTCAGCGTCTGTTGCACGTATTGCTCGGAAGCGTCCTGACGCTTACCAGCCAGACGGTCGTTGAACTCGAAACCACCCTCGGGCGAGGCGTAGGCAGCCACTTCCACGTTTTTGATGGCGAGTTTTTCGCCACGGTCGGCATTGATTTTCTGCAAGAGTTTCACAAATTCCTGCACCGAGTTGTTTTTCAGTTCACTCTGGCGCAAAACGGCCTGATTCACAAGGAATTTCACCGTTGCGTCGTACTTCTGCGAACTGATGCGCTGGAACGAGTCGGGGGCAATGCAACCGCCGCCGTTCATCATCGTCTGCTTGTAGAGTTCGCTCGTGGCAATCACGCCCGTGGCGACCTTCACGGCAGGAATCGACACCTGCTTCTTGCCCAGTTTGGCGAGGAAAGTCAGGTACATCTCGCTCTGCTGCATCTCAGGCACGTAGTCGAACTGCGTTTTCATCGTGTAATGACCGCCCAAACGGTAGGAAATCGTCTGGTCGTTGCCCATCACCTTCTCGCCTTGGAACGTGGCGGGAATGCCCTGCGCCACTTGTCCGTTGCCGTAGCGAAGTTCGGGAATGACGGTCACTTGCGCGTTGCGCTTCATATATTTCTCAGGGAATTTTCCGTTGATGGTGGCTGGCACTTTTCCGCCCTGCGTCTCCAACGGATTGGGCGTCACTTCGAAATTGTCAGCCGACAACGGGCCGAGTTTTGAACACGATGTAAAAACGAAAACGATGGCTGCAATGGCAGCAAAAATAAGATTTTTACGCATAAAAATAAAGGTTTTAATGATTCTGGGTGCCGCGAGCGGGACTCGAACCCGCACAACCATCACTGGTCAAGGGATTTTAAGTCCCTCGTGTCTACCATTCCACCATCGCGGCGTGAAAAAACGTCAATGAACGCGGTTTTGAAATGCAAAGGTAAGGCTAATTCCGTGAAATTCCAAAGAATTTAATTTTTTTTATCAATCAATCGGCCTTTCGATGGGTGTTAGTTCACGCTTAAAACGCCGTAGGGTCCTGTTGTGGATGCCCGATAGCGCGTCAGTTTGTTGCCGCCGTCGCCTTTGACGATGTTGCCGCCGTTGTTCATATCATATTCGCGCTGACAGGTCTGGCAGACGGCCATTCCATTGCTCGTCGTGCGCAGCGGAAAACTGCGGATGGGCACGCGAGAATCGTCGTAGCAGTTCGGACATTCGCGGTCGAAGGCGTAGAAAATCGGTGGGTCGCTGAGGTTGCCGTAGCCCACAATCAGGCCGTTGTTCATTCCGAGTTTCAGCGTTCGTTTTTGGTCGATGGAATTGAAAATCTTTTCGCTGGAAGTGCCTTGATTGCTGGTGAAGACGAAGTAGCGCGCACCGCCTCGCATCGTGTGGGTGACAGTCGTGAAAACACCTGAATAGGGTGTCATTGCCGAAGCGAGGGTCGCGTCGTTGTGGGTCGAGTTTTCAAAGACGAAATAGCATCGCTGTGGCGTGAATTCGCTTTGCGTGTCGCCGCAGGAAACGGTGGTGAAGAGGAGTAAAAGAGTAAGGAGTAAAGGAAGTAAGGAGCGAAAAGTGAATCTTCTCGCCACTCGCCCGATGTTTGTTTTTTTAAATATTTTCTCCATCCTCGTTTCTCGCTCCTCGTTCCTCGATTCATCCATAATTCACTGCCTGCAACACATCCGCCATCTTCTCGATGCCCTCGCGCAGCGGTTTTTCCACCATCATTTTGATGAATGGGTTGATGTCGGCCTTGAGCGTGAGTTTCATTTTGCACGATTCGTCGGTGACGGGCAGCAGTTGAATCCAGAAATTGAACGCCATCGGACTTTCGACGCTCTCGAACTTGATGGTTTGCGGTTCTTCGCGCTCGATGATTCGCATCGCGATTTTACCGACGGGTGCCATTTCGATGCCAATCGAGTCGTTGTCGAACACGAGGTTTTGCAATTTGTCCTCGGGCAGACGGTCTTTCACGCGCTCAAGGTTCTGCAAATTGCTCAATGTTTCATATACTTTCTCTTGCGGTGCGTCGATTTGACGGATGCCGCTTTCAAATTTGCTGTTCATGGGTGTTGGGTGTTAGGTGATAGGTGATGGGGGTTAGGATTTCATTTTAAACTCCCCACTCCGCCGGATTTTTCCGCCATTCGCGCAGTGTGGCAAGTTCATTTTCCGAGACGTAGCCCGACTCGGCAGCCTCGGCGATGACGTGTTCGTAGTCGGTCAGGGTGAAAAGTGTCACATTGGCGTTGCGGAACGCCTCTTCGGCCACGGGGAAGCCGTAGGTGTGGCTCGCCACCATTCCCAGAACCTCGACACCGGCCTGTCGCAGCGCATCGACCGCCTTCAACGACGAGCCACCCGTCGAAATCAGGTCTTCGACCACCACGACCTTCGCGCCAGCCGCCAGTTCACCCTCGATTTGGTTGCCCATACCGTGGTCTTTCGGTTTCGGACGCACGTAGGCGAACGGCAGGTTCAGCGCGTCGGCCACCAATGCACCCTGCGAAATGGCGCCCGTTGCCACGCCTGCGATGGCCTCGACCTCGGGAAATTGCTCCAAAATCAGGTTCGTCAGCCGCAGTTTCACGTATGAGCGCACCTCGGGATAAGAATTCACGCGACGATTGTCGCAATAAATCGGCGATTTCCATCCGCTTGCCCACGTGAACGGCTCCTGCGGACGCAGTTTTATAGCCTTGATTTCCAATAATTTACGCGCAAATGCTTGTTTTTGTTTGTCCATATCGTTACCTTTCGTTGATTTTCGACTGCAAAGTTAGTAAAAAGGTTGGTATTTTCATCATCATTCTTCAAAAATCACTTCTCATTGCCCTTTTTAAGAAACTCGTAACCAATCCGACACCGCAAACAGTCTTTTCGGTTGCAATACTCGTTTTTGAGTTGAATCAGCGCCTGCGAATCGCCTGCCGACTGCACGTTCAGACCGCACTCGCTCCACATTCGGGTGATGCGGTTGTGCTCTGCGCCAATTTCCTCAAGCAACGTGAAAGCGCGGTCGCAGAGGGTTTCGTCGTGGCGATGGCGACCGTAGGCGAAAAGCATCGGAACCACCGTGTTGATGACGATGAGGCGACGCGAGGCAGGCGACAACCGCTTTTTGTTCTTCGGACTGGCCGCACCGAAGAGGAAATGGGTCTGCCAATAGGCCGTGGCGCAGGTGTCGAGGGCGTTTTCGAGTTCTTCAACGCTCTGACAATGAACGATTTGACTGAGCGAGGCGCGACGCGAAAAATAGAGTTGCGCCAGTTGTGCGATGCGGATATGCGGAAAATTCTGCGGTCGCAGGCGCAAGAACCGCCAAAGTTTCGGGTCGATGGGTTGCAGCGAGAATTTTCGTTGCAAATAGAGATATTCGTTGCGAAGTCGGGTGAAATATCCCTCGTTCAAGGCTTCGTCGTGGTATCGCTCGGGAATGGTTTCGAGGTCGAGCAATCCGGCCTGCCCCAAGAAAAATGCCTCTATCTGAAAAAGGTCGTCGCGATGGTGACCGACGGCAGAAAGCGGAATGTTCTGCGCCCATTGCTCGAAAGCGTCGCCGTTGATGCCAAAACCGAAATTCCGCGCCAAGGTCGTGAAATAGGCCTGTTCCCACGAGCCATTGCACAGTTCCACGCGCTGCCGAATCGCCTCTGTTTTCTGCTCCAACCGCTCGGTTTGCAGCGCACTGAGCCACGAATGGACGACTATCGGCGAGAGCGACGGAATAATCTGATAGCAGGGCGGATAGCGGTCGGCGACGAGCAGTTGGCGGTAGTTTTGTCGCACGGTTTCGGGCACGTCGAGTTGCATCTGCGGCAGCCGACGACCCGCCGCCGTCGTGACCTCATCGGAATCGATGGTTTCGCAAACGTGCAGAATCACGTTGTCGTAGGCCGCATCGCGCTGATGGCCGTGCGTGTTCCAGTCGGCGGCTCGGTCGTGGATTTCCACGTTTCCCACCCACAGCGTCCCGCCGATTTTCACCTTCGCATTGAAAAAATCGGGTCCAGCATTGCGATTTTGCAGTCCAGAATCAATCACCTCGACCGCCTCTCCCTCGGTTGTTTCGAGCAGCTTCAACGGCCAAAGTTTATGCTTCCAAACGTATTGCAACAGGGCTTCCATCAACTCAATTAAAACTCAATCGCTTCACCGATGCAAGCATTCGGCACTTGGATATGCAGTATGGCGCAAACCGTCGCGGCAATATCAACGATGTGGGTGGTTTTCGTGGTGGCACCGTGATTGACGTTCCAACCGAAGAAAACCAGCGGAATATGGGCGTCGTAGGGGTTCCATTCGCCGTGCGTCGTGCCGATGTAGTCGTTTTTGAACTCGAAAGAGAACATTTGGGCGCGTGGCAGGGCGTAAATATCGCCTGAGCGATGGCGGTTGTAACCGTTTACGATGCGCTCGCGGATGAGTTGCGGAATGGGTGCTGAAGCGGCATTCTCGCAATCGACGGCATAGAGAATCTTGTCGTTTTTCTCGATTTCGCGAATCGCCTCACACTTCACCTCGCGAATGTCGAGGCCGGCACTGTCGATTTTGGCGTGGTTGAGGTAGATGAAGTCGGAATAATGGCCCAACGCGAGTTTCTCGACACCGTATTTCTCGGCCAACCGCTTGTTGATGGCTCTCACCGTGTTGCTGGCACTCCATCCGTCGGCCGGCAACTTGTTTTGGCGCATGAAATTCGGGTTGTGGGCACCGGCGTGGTCGGCCGTGAGGAAGAGCAGGTAGCGACCGCGTCCGACGCGCTGGTCGAGCACTTTCAGGAAATGGGCGAGGTCTTTGTCGAGTTGTTTGTAGGCCGCGACGGTCTGCGGTGCACGAGTGCCGTATTCGTGGGCGATGGCGTCGGTTCCGGAAATGCTCACGCAGAGCATATCGGTGACGTCGTTCGAGCCCAGACGCTCGTTTTCGAGCAGTGCCTCTGCCATTTTGAAGGTCAGCGTCACGCCCTCCGACTTCATTTTCTGGTCTTCGCCGGGCTTCGTGGCGTTGCGTTTATTGAAATCGCGCACCCATTTCGGCAGTTCCTGCATGTAGTAGGTCGAGGAAATGAAGTGGCCGACGCTGTTGTCGTACCAATAGGCGGCATTGGCCGAATGGCCTGCGGGGAAAATTGCCGCACGGTCTTTCATCGCCACGCCAAACACACGCGACTTAAAGTCGTTTGACAACCGCAGTTGGTCACCGATGGTGTTCGACAGCATATTTTTCGGCGACACTTTTCCGGCCTTCGAATCGCTGCCGACGGTTTGCACATCGGGGTCGCCGCAGCAATTCATCTTCACCCCTTTTTCAAAGAAACTATTGCCGCAGATGCCGTGCAGCGCGGGCGTCGAGCCTGTATAGACACTCGCGTGACCGATGCCCGTCACCGTCGGAACGTAGTTGATCATCGTGTTTTCGCACGAATAACCCTCGTCGATGAGGCGCTTGAGGCCGCCCTCGACGAAATCCTCGTAATAATAATAGAGGTAGTCCCATCGCATTTGATCGACAACCAGTCCGACCACGAGTTTCGGACGCTCAATTTTCTGGCCTGCCCACGAAGCAGTCGTCATGAGCAGCAACGACAAAAGAATAAATGCTTTTTGTTTCATAAATTTGGTTTTTTAGAGTTATTTGACCGCAAAGATACGATTTACTAACAAAAAAACCAAAATTATTTGACATTATTTCATCACAACTTTTTCGTTTCCGCGAATATAAACCCCTGACAACAATGGTTTCGCCATCAATCGACCGTCGATGGTGTACCACTGCGGCGACTCGAGCGACGTGTTGAGAATCGGGTCGATGGCATCGTCTTCGGCAAGGAAAAGGCGTAGTTCGTCGAGCGCAGGCAGGGCGCGACCCGTTTCGTTGTCCCACAGCGAGGCGTTGTACCATCCGTCGGTGACGCGCTGCGTTGCCCAGTTGAGGCCGTACTCGTTGGCTTCGGGCCACCACCAATAGAGTCCATCGACGGCTTGGTGGCGGTTGAGCATCTCCACGAGGTCGGCGGTGAAACGGCGCTGTCCTTCGTCGGTGGCAGGCCACGTGCCAGTGGTGTTATAACTCGCATCGCCCGGGAACCACTTATGGAAATAGCCAGCCTCGACGATTTGGATTTTTTTGTCGGGATAGTTCTTCTCCAGACCGCTGATGATGTTTTCGAGCGTGGGCAGATAGCCGTGGAAATGGGGATAGTACGACAGTCCGATGACGTCGAAGTCGGTGGTGTAGGTGCCGAGCGTTTGGAAGAATTTCGCGACGCTCTGCGACGTGCTCAACTCTGCCTGAATCACAATTTTCGCCTCGGGACAAGTCTCGCGACAGCCTCGAATGCCAGCTTTCAGGTAGCGGGCGAAGTTAGCGAAGGTTCCACCGCCATAGTCGCGACCGTCGGGATAGCAATGACCCGTCGGCCAGAGCATTCCGTAGGTGATTTCGTTGCCCGGCTGAATGAAGTCGGGCTCGGCTCCGGCGGCCTTCAGCGTGTTGAGCGTGCTGACGGTGTAGTCGTAGAGCATCTGCTCGAGCACGGCGGGGTCGCTACTGTTCCAAGCCGATGGCGTGGTGTGCTGCGCAGGGTCGGTCCACGTGTCGCTGTAGTGGAAGTCGAGCATGAATTTCAGTCCTGCCTCCTTGATGCGACGACCCAATTTCGTGACGTATTCGAGGTCTTGACAAACGCCTTCGCCCTTGTCGTCGTCGGGTGCCTTCGACGGATCGACAAACAGTCGCACGCGCATACTATTCCACCCTTTCGAGCGGAAAAATTGGAGCATATCGTCGATTTTCTGCCCGTCGGCGGTCATGTAGTTGGCACCGTGCTCCTCGTATTTACTGAGCAGCGAAATGTCGCCACCGAGGTATTTGGTCGCCATCGAAGTGGCAGGCGACAGGACGAACGCGAGGAGCAACAAGGCGTTTCGCGTGGATTTCGGGAAAAATAAACGTTTTTGCTTCATTTTTTCAAATTTTGATGGATGTTTTTCTGATTAGATGACGATTTTTTCTTATTTGATGACAATTTTCTTGCCATTGACGATATAAACCCCTTTCGACAACGGGCCGACCGACGAAATTTTCCGACCTTGCAGGTCGAAAATGCCCGTTTTTCCCTTGTCAGACGGCTCGATGGTGATGTTTTCGACCGAAGTGACGTTATTGACGAGGTTTTTACCCGACTTTTGCTCGGTGGAAATCTCGAAGAAGGTGTCGGTGGAGATGTTTTCGATGTCAACCGTCTGCGGCGAACCGCTTCCCGTGGAAAACACGAAATTGACGTAGTCGTCGGGGTTGTTGATGGTGAACGTCTTGGCAAACCATTCGCGTCCGTCGATGGTGGTTTTCGTCGTGACGCGGTCGCCGGGCCACGTGTTGTTCACGGGCGCATGGCTGCCGTCGCCACCCCACGACCAGAAATTGACGCTCGACCAGCCCACGCGGTCGGTGTTTACATAAATGGTGATGGAATGGGGTTTGAAAGATGTCACCTCGTACTGGCGCGTGATGATTTTCGTCACTGCACCGCCCACGAGCAGTCCGACGCTGAGCGTGGTAGTGCCGATGGGAATGTCGATGACGGTGCCATTGGCGACGCGTGTGCCATTCGAGGCCGAGGGCGTCGTTCCGTCGGTGGTATAGACGAGTTGTGCGCCCTGCGTGGCACTGACAGCCGTGAGTGTGGCCTTCTGCACACCGTTGTAAGTGCCCGAAGGCAGGTCGATCCACGGTGTTTCCATCGTCGGCGGCAGGTAGTAGGCATAGTGGTAGCCCGAAAGCACTTTCACCCATTCGGTTTCGGCGGGTTCGTAGTCTTTCAGGTTGCCCACGACCACGAGCAGCGAGCCGTCGGTTCCTTGTGTTTCGTAGGCTGCCACCGAACTGATGGCGGCGTTGGAAATGCGGTTGGCATAGGTGCTTTCGTTGTGGATTCCCACGAACTTGCGCACGCCAATCATCGCCTGAATCTCACGTTTGTAAGCCTGCCAGTGCGTCAGGAACACGCAGGGTGTGCCTGGCATCGCCAGCAGATAGGCGTTGGCGGCGAGTGTGTCTTTTTTCAATGGGTCTTGTTCGGCATTGGGACGACGCTCGGTGTCGTGGTTTTCGACGAAGGTAACAGCGTAGCGGCGATAGGCCGTGTCATAGTTGTTGCTGACGAGCGGCCAGTTGTTGTCGTTGCGCTGCGCCAGACGGTTCCATTGTCCGTTGTTGGCGGCATTGCGCACGGTGTAGCGGAACTGGAAATCGAAGGCTGCCGACGTTTTTCCCGTCGCGTCGATCCATTTGCGGATGGTCGTGGTGCCGTCCCAGCACTCGCCGACGCTGAAAGTGGGGTTGGCCGACTCGTTGTAGAGTTTCGTGTAAGAGCCAGCGTAGCCTTTCACCATGTCGTAGCGGAAACCCACGTAGCCGAGGTCGTTGAGCAGCATGTTCAGATAGGCTTTCACCGTGTTTTGCACGTTTTGACTCGTGTGGTCGAGGTCGGGCATACCGTTCCAGTTTTCGCCCGTGTCGGCAGCACCCGTTCCACCGTCGGCTTTCACCACGTCGGCAGCGCCCATCGAGTAGGTCACGCCCTTGTAAGTCTCTGTCGGGAAGTCGAAATTCTTGCCCGTCAGCGTCTTGCGATGGTTCACCACCACGTCGGCGATGGTTCCGATGCCGTTGTCGCTGAATGCCTTGATGAGCGAGCGCAGTTCGGCCTCGGTGCCGAAGGATGAGTTGTAGTTCGTGAACCAATAAAGGTCGTCGTAACCCATCGACAAACCACCGCAACTCGCGCTCTGCGGCAGCCACACGAGGTCGAAGCACTGTCCGAGTTCGGATGCCTGCTTCTGGAGGCTGGTCCACTTCGTGGCGTCGAAACTGTCCCAATAGAAGCCTTGCAGCATCACGCCCTTGTATTGCGAGGGCCAGCCGTCGGCGGCTACGGAATTGAACATCGAAAAATGAAACGTGAAGAGGAAAAGCAGTGTCACTTTCCAAGTTTGACCCATTTTTTTCATTTTTTTTTCTATATTTTTTGGTGGTTTGATTTTTTTTTTGTACCTTTGCAGCATCCAATCGCCATGTCGGGGAGCCTTCGGGTCCGATGTGGCCTTCTTTTTTAGAAATCAAACATCTTCATTTCAAAATCAAATAACTATAAGGCGCCATTTCCATCGAGTCGCGCAGGGCAACGACGAAGTTCGACGTTAAATCGACGGCCTCCTTGTTCTTCCACGTCTCGGGCGTAGGAATTTTCACGGCCGAGTCGCGCAGATTCACGAGCACGAGCAGGCTGTCGGTGTCCAACTTGCGCTCGAAGGCCAGCACCTCGTTGTACATGAACGGAACGACCTCGCCTCGGCGAATTTCGGGATGCGCGTTGTAGATGCCGATGAGTTTCTGGTATTCCTTGTAGAGTGGCGCGTTGGCATTCCAATCGACGGGCACATACTGGAAGAAATTGATGGGTTCGGGATAGCCCACTTCCTGCGAGCCGTAGATGAGGGCACCGCCGTGGAGGAACGTCGTCGCTACGTAGGCAGCCATCGAACCGCGTTGTGAATGGAAGAGCATAGGCGGCGTCTGCTTGGTGCTCTCGTCGTGGTTGGTGGTGAAGCGCAGTTTCACTTTTCCTTCGGGAATGCTGTCGTATTCGGCTTTGTCGGTGTCGAAAAGCGTCGAAGCAGACTCGTTTTCGTTGAAAACCTTCAGCATTTGGTCTTTGAAGTCCCACGCATAGTTCATGTCAAACCCAGCAGCGAAATTGTCGGCATTTTTTCCCTCTGCCAGCATCAGAATCTGACGGTTGCCAGCAGCCTGACGCAGTGTGTCGATGGCCTGTTTCCAGAAGTCGGCAGGCACGCAGTCGGCCACGTCGCAGCGGAATCCGTCGATGCCCACGTCGGCAATCCAATATTTCATCGCGTCGATCATCGCGAGGCGCAAATCGGCGTTGTCGTAGTTCAAATCGGCCACGTCGAGCCAATCGAACGGACGCGGATGGATGATCGTGTCGGCTTCCGTGTCGTGGGTATACCAGTCGGGGTGTTCCTTCGTCCAAGGATGGTCCCACGCCGTGTGGTTCGCCACCCAGTCGAGAATCAAGGCGATGCCATTCTCGTGGCAGATGCGAACGAGGTGTTTGAAGTCGTCGAGCGTGCCAAATTCAGGCGCAATCGCCTTGTAATCGCTGATGCAATAGGGCGAATTCTTGCCTTTCTCGATGCCGATGGGATAGATGGGCATCACCCACATCACATTGACACCGAGCGCCTTGATGCTGTCGATGCGGTCGGCCACGGCGAGGAGCGATTTCTCAGGAGCAAACACGCGCGGATTCACTTGATACATGACCACGTCCTTGACGGCTGGCATCTCTTTCAGCGGTGCCACAGGACCTTCGGGTTCCTGAGCCTTTGGACGACATGCTGTCATGGCGAACAAAGTCGCCATCAGGCCGAGGAGCAAAAAGTGAAATTTCTTCATAGTTTGATGGATAAGTATCAGGCGGGCACTGTTCACGACAATGCCCGCCTTGATGATTAAAGTGTTTTAGTTTGCAGGAGTGATGGTGCAGTAGGATTGGGTGTCGCAACGCGGGAAGAACTTGATGAGTACCTTGCCCGTGACATCCACGGCGATGTTGTCGTTGGAACCGTTGATGACGTTGTCCATAGTTCCGCCCCAGTTACCGTCCAGAGTGTCCCAAGTGCCGTTGCCCTTGAACTTGATGACGCCCTCGTTGAGCGTGAGTTCGGCTTTCCAGCAGAGCTCGTCAAAGTCGTAGGTCATTTCCACGCCCGTGTCCCAGTCGTTGTTCACAGCACTTCCAACCACAAATACGCTGTTGATGGGCGTGAGTTTGTAGGTTTTGCTGCTCAAATCGACATCGGCGCGATAGAAACCGGGCTTGGCGAAGAGGTTGTCGCCGTTGTCAGCCAGTGTGCCACCCTCATCGGTGAAGGTTCCGGCACCCCAGTTGCCATTGTCCCAGTTGTCCTTAGCACCACGGAACTTGAACGCTCCACGTCCTTCAGTCCACGTGTCTTCCTTGGCGTAGAAGAAACCTGTGTAGGTCCCGTTGCCGTCGGCGCAGTAGAGCGGTTGTTCTATGCCACCCCAACCATTGTTCACACCAGCCTCGTAGATGTAGGAGTCGAACTTCACACCGACGTAAGACCAAGTGAGGTCGAGCATATTGAAGGTGAGGTCGTAGAACATTGCGCCTTCAACAGCTGTGATGACAAGGTCGCCACCAGCATTGCCGTAAACGAACGTTCCATCTTCTGCGCCAGCAGCCAGACACTTCGACCAGTCGCCACCCAGTCCCGACTCAGGCGTCATCTTGAACTTGACGTCGGAGCCATCTTCCGGAGCAGGGATTCGGCATGTGAAGGTCGGATTTTCATACGGGTCAGAGCCGTCGTTGGTCAGTTTGTAGCTGGTATCGCTGTTGTTCCAACCGTTGGGCGTTCCCGTCAGGTAGTAGGCAGCCTCAATTTCAGGTGCTTGAGGAATGGCCTTGATGACAAAAACATCAGAAACAGCGACAACGCTTTGTCCATTGACATCGTAGTAAGCCCGAACAACGGCCTCAACCTCGCGCTCCACAGGGCGCTTGCCATACTTATTCGCGATGATGGCGGCAAATTCCTCGGTCGTCATCTCACCGTTGGCCGTCAGGTCATAGACCACGCCGTCGATGGTAATCGTGTAGTTTTTGAACGTAGCCTTTTCGTCGGTCACCGTGGGAGCCGTAATCTTACAGACTTGTACGGTTTCGCTGGTGACTTCGGCCAAGTTGATGACACTGACCTCGGAGATGGCTCCATTGCCGAATGCCACGGTTTGCGGCGTTTCGGGGTCGGAAGTCAGCGGGCCGGCAATGCCGTCCGTGAAGTCCTGGTCGCACGATGTGAAGGCGACCATGGACAACAGGGCGATAGATGCAAATAATATCTTTTTCATGTTCTTTCCGTATTAAAAGTTCGTGAATTAAAGTTTGGTGAAAACAGCCTTGTGACCACCTTCGTAGGTGATGTAGAGCTGAATCTTATACTTACCGGCTGCACCGATGGCGATGTTGGCACCGTCTTGCGTGAGGTTGTCGATGTCGCCACCCCAGTTGATGCCCCAGTCGTCGTTGGCGCGGAACTTCAGTTCGTCGGCAGCGAGTTCCATCTCGACTTCCCACGCGCCCGTCTCGGCGTTGTAGGTCATGTCGGTGTCGTCGTTCCAACCACCTGCCTGTGCCGGACCAATCACGCCGATGGAGGCGATCGGGGTCAGTTTGTAGGTGAGATCGACCAGACTCATTTCCATCTTGTAGAATCCAGGTGAAGAAACAGTGATGTCTCCTGCTTGTGCTGCCAGTTTGCCTTCCTCGTCGCCAGCACCCCAGTCAGGAGCATCCCAACTGTCTTCGTGGCTGCGGAACTTGAACTTGGTGTTCAGGAATGCGAAACCGGTATAGACACCCGTGAAGGCATCGTCCTCGACGGCACTGCGCAGCGGATGCACCGTTGCCCAACCGCTGTCGTCGCCGATGGCATAGACGAATTCTTCATACGAAGAAGTCACCTTGAAACTCGGCACGACGTTGATTTTCACGACGTTGGAAAAGACGGCGGGAATGACTGCGTCGGCCAGCGTGGCCTTGCAACGGAAATAGATGGGCATCGAAGCAGGCACTTGGCTCTCCTCTTCCCATCCGGCGAGGGCGACGATGGCGCGGTTGATGGCTGCAGCGCTGAGTGCGCCTGTAACCGTCTGGAAACTACCGGGAAGTTCTTGGTAGTTGGCCGGCGTCGTTTCGTTGCCGTTAGCGTCGAGCACGGCGTCTTTGAACGTTTCCTCGAGCGAGACTTGGAAAGCGTAGGTCGTGGCCAGCGTGATGCCATAGTTCGGCTGGCTCCACGTGAATTTCACATCGTTGCTGGTAGCCAAGTCGGTGAGCTGTGCGGCGTAGGCCGGCGTGTTCAGCACAAACTCATTGGTCATATTGCTGAGGTCGAGTATGGGATTGTCGTCGCGGTCGGAGTCGCACGATGTCATCAGCAGTGCGCCCAAGGCGAAGAACAAGCCACTCAGAAAATATTTAGCTTTCATATTCATCTTGTTTTTTAGATTCAACAGTTGGAAATATTAGTATCCGGGGTTCTGAACGAGGTTCGGGTTCGACATGACGTCGCTCGAAGCCAGCGGGAACAGGTTGTACTTGCTGTCCACGCCACGAGGCATACCCGTGTTGCTGTTCATTCCTTTGTGGGCCCAGATGTAGTCGGATGTCGTGAGCAGATTGAAGCGCACGAGGTCGGTGCGACGATGGCACTCCCAAGCCAATTCGCGGGCGCGCTCGTCGATGATGTCTTGCTTCGTCGGGTTCGAAATCGAGCTGATTCCAGCGCGGTTGCGAATCTCGTTGAACTTGGCGATGCCGTCGATGCCGCTCACACCGCCCACAACTTGACATTCAGCCAGCATCAGATAGACGTCGGCCAGACGGAAGATGGGGAAGTCGGTGTCGGGGAACGAATTGACATCGGCCAGCAGTTCCTTCAGCCTTGCAGCGGCCTCTTTGTCGGTGGCATCGGCTGCCACAGCCTCGGCTGCAGGGCGCACATCGCTCATTTTCGAGCCGTTGATGAGGTTGCCGTTGGCCTTCAGGTTGGTGAACTTCGTGAAGGCATAGCCGCTCTGGAAGTTGCCGATGTCTTCCACCTCTTTCGTCTGTCCATCGGTGAAGAACGTGGCGCGACGGTCGGCAGCCGAGAACTTATCGACAAATTCCGGTGTCAGGCGGATACCGCCCCAGCCGTTGCCGCCGAGTCCCATTTCGTAGTAGGCCATATTGCCACCCGTGGCAGCGTTCACGATGAAGGTCGTGCCGCCGTAGCCCTGCGTGTTGATGTGGTCTTGATAGACGCTGAAAATCAACTCGTGGCCGATGCCGAGAAGTTGGTCGTTGTCGGCGCCAAACATCTGTGCGTAATTGTTCGACGATTCGAGTTTGTAGCCCAAATCGATGATTTTCTGGCAATATTCGGCGCACTTGGCGTAGTTCGGAGTGCCTGCATAGACACCTGCGTTCAGGTAGAGTTTGGCCAGAATCATGTAGGCCATACCCTTGCCGGCGCGATATTTCTCAGGATTGGCAGGCAGTTGCTCGGCACATTCCTCCATGTCCTTGACAAGCCATGCAAACAGGTCGGCACGGCTGATTTGCTGCGGATTGGAGCCGCCCACTTCGCTGTTTTCGTCCATGAAAGGCACGTTTCCGAAGAGGTCGATGGCGTGCAGATAGCTCAGTCCGCGCAGGGCGCGAGCCTCGGCACGATACTGCTGCATGACGGCGTCGTTGCTGTTCGAGGCTTTGCCAATCTGGCGCATCACCTCGTTGCAAAGCGAAATCTGATAGAACACACGGCTGTAGGCAGCACTGACGAACACGTCGGAAGACGTCCACTGCAGTCCGTGCAAATCCATGATGGTCTGGTCGTTCCAGCCGATGACACACTCGTCGGTGGGCAGTTCCTGCATGTAGAACAGGGCACGCAGATACTGGCCGAAGCCACCATCGATGCCCGAAATGTCGGGGTCGCCGCTTTCGCCGTCGGGCGAACTGACCGAAAGTGCCGAATAGCACTTGGCCAGCAGGCGGTTGTATGCTTCCGTGCCGGTCAGCATCTTTTCAGGCGTGTCGAGGTTAGGGTCGATGGGAGTCACGTCCAAATCGCCCGTACACGAGTTGAAAAGCATGGCGGCTACAAAGGCAAAGCTTGCAATTCCAATTTTCTTTATGTTGAATTTCATATTCTTGTCCTCCTATTGATTAAAAGTTAAAGCTCGCACCTACGAGGAAGTTGCGTGAACGCGGATACATGTTGTTGTCGATACCGTATTTGCCGTCAAAGCCATAGACTTCGGGGTCAACACCCTTGTAGTTGGTGATGGTAAAGACGTTCTGAGCGGTGAAGTGAACGCGGGCCCAGTTCGTGATGTCGTAGGCGAGGGTCACTTTGTCGAGTTTCAGGAAAGAAGCGTTCTGCACGTAGTAGTCGCTGCGATACATCGCCTTTGAGAAGTTGGTGAAAGGAGCCGTCGCCACGCGGTTTGAAATGAAGTAATTGGTCCACATGTCGGTCTTCACTTCAGAGTCGGAAGCCACATTATTATATACGTAGTTGCCGAGGCTGCTGCGGAGCGATGCCGAGAGCGTCCACTTCTTGTAACTCAGTTCGGTGTTCAGACCGATGTTCACGTCGGCATCGGGCTTGTAGTAGATGTAGCGGTCGTCCTCGGTAATCTGACCGTCACCGTTGCGATCGACATAGACACCTTCGAGCGGCTTGCCGTTCTGGTCATAGACCTGCTGGTACACGTAGAACGAATTGATGGGGTGACCCACTTTCTGAATCTGGATGGTGTTACCCACACCACCTGCGATGCCGCCCGTTGCCACGCCCGGATAGTTCGGGTCGTCGCTGGCGGTCAGCTTGGTGATTTCGTTCTTGTTGTAGGCCACGTTCACACCGATTTCCCAGCGCAAATCCTTCTTTTCGATGGGCACGACGTTGAGTGCGACCTCGATACCCTTGTTTTCCATGTCGCCGACATTCTGCAAGAGATAGTTCGTCAGGTTGGTTCCTGCCGACACAGGCACGAAGTTCAACAGGTCGTTGGTCTTGCGCTTATAGACATCGACGCTACCGTTGATGCGGTTGTTCAAGAAGCCAAAGTCGAGACCGATGTTATAGGTCGTCGTCTCTTCCCACTTGATTTGGGCGGCGTAGCCTTTCGGCGTAATCGGAATGATGACGTTGTTTCCGAACATGTAGTTCGAACCTTGGTTGATGTGGTAGGTCGGAATCGAGGGATAGTCGCCCTGTCCGATGTTCTGCTGACCGGTGACACCATAGCCCAGACGGAGTTTCAGGTTCGACAGCCAATCGACGTTGCGCAGGAACGGCTCCTCGTTGATGCGCCATGCGAAGGCAGCCGACGGGAACAGACCCCACTTGTTGTTTTGGAAGCGCGACGTTCCGTCGTTACGCAGGGTGAAGGTGAGCAGATAGCGGTCCATGAACGTGTAGTTCAGACGGCCATAGAACGAAATGAGATAGCTTTCGGTTTTGAAGATCGGCTTGTTGGTGTTATATTCCGTGCCGCTACCGTCGTTGGCGAACTTCTTGTTAGTGGTTTCCTCGTAGAAATGCTGCCACGAATAACCGCCGAGAATGTCGAAACGGCTGTTGATTTCTTTCAACTCGCGGGCATAAGCCAAGTAGAACTCCAAAGTCTGGTCTTTGCGCTTCTGGGTGTATTTTTCCCAGAGTCCCGTGCCGTTTTGGGTCTTGTCGTGGTAGGAGATTTCGCTGAACTGCTCGGTGACGTTCCAGCCCGATGTGGTGGAATAGTCGAGACCGAGGTTGAGGTTGGCGCGAAGTCCTTCGAGGAACTTGAACTTGTAGTCGAACTGCGCATTGCCGATGAAGCGGCGGATGTAGCTGTCCTTGTTCTGCTGTTCCAACTGGGCGACAGGGTTCAGCGTGGCCATCGTGTTGGGCGCACCATTCTGCATCCAGTAGTGATACGAGCCGTCTTCGTTATAGACGGGCTTCAGCGGATTGTACTTCACAGCCGCACCGATGGCACCTTCGTCGGCGAAGGAGTTGTGGGTGAACACACCCTTACCGTTGAGGTTGATGGTCAGACGGTTGTCGAGCAGCGTCGGCGTGAGGTTCAAACCGACCGTTCCACGGGTCATGTTCGTCGTTTTCAGCGTACCGTCGTTGTTCAAGAAGCCTGCGCTGACGCGATAAGGCATCTTGAAGTCGGCATTTTTGGCGACATAGCCACCCGTCACGCTGGCGTTGACTTCCTCGGCGAAGGCGGTGCGATAGATTTCGTCCTGCCATTTGGTGTTGTAATAGACTCCGTTCACTCCGAGGGCTTCCACTGCGTCGGCGTTGTCGCCATAGTTCGCCATGAAGAAGTCCTTGAAAGCGTCGCCCTGCAACACATCCACCTTATTGGCAACGGTTTTCACCGTGGCCGTCATGTCGATGTTCACACGCGGTTTCGAGCCTGCCAAACCTTTCTTCGTGGTGATGAGAATCACACCGTTCGAGGCGCGGCTACCATAGATGGCCGTGGCCGAAGCGTCTTTCAGGATGGAGAACGACTCGATGTCGTTGGGGTTGATGGTGTTGAGCACGTCGCCACCGCTGATGCCCGTAGAACTGATGGGCAGTCCGTCGATGACGATGAGCGGGTCGTTAGAGGCCGACAGCGACGAGCCGCCACGGATGCGAATCGTGCTTCCAGCACCTGGTGCACCGCTGTTCGACGTAATCTGCACACCGGGCGTCTTACCCTGCAACAGGTCGGCGGGCGAGGTGGCCAAACCCTTGTTCAATTGGTCGGCCTCGACCGACATCACCGAGCCGGTGGCATCGCTTTTCTTCACCGTACCGTAACCGATGACCACCACGTCTTTCAACAGTTGGGCATCGTCAATCAGCACGATATTCACACGAGGAGCAGCGGCCACTTGTGCGTCTTGATAACCCACGAAACTCACCGTAATGGTGGCACCGCTGTTCGCTTGAATCTGGAAATTGCCGTCGTAATCGGTAATCACGCCGCCCGTTTGTCCTGCGACACGGACGGTGGCACCGATAATGGGTTCGCCGGCAGCATCCTTCACATTGCCATTGACAGTAATCTGCTGTGCAAAGGCAGTGACAGAGAGAATCAGCCCACATACCAATGCGAGCATCCTCTTAGGCATGAATTTTACCTGCTTCATCACATTTTTAATTTTAACGTG